>Ga0265301_10001578_pt1 | contig 29240 bp, 39 predicted proteins | sample AusTroGonzalo_MG_2_FD_193488 | JGI IMG/M metagenome (GOLD analysis project Ga0265301, IMG submission 193488) | Bovine rumen microbial communities from tropical cattle in Woodstock, Queensland, Australia - Gonzalo_04 | ecosystem: Host-associated > Mammals > Digestive system > Stomach > Rumen ... | reverse complement strand
GAGTATCAACCTTGTAGTTCTCATTATAACGGGAAATATCCCGAACTTGAACCAAATCTCCCAGGAGTTTCTCCATGCTGATACCATCGGTTTCCAAGATGCAATCGAATAATACACTCATGTCTTATCTCCTCCGCATAGATAGTCTAGTGATACTCCTAATGTCTTACTAATTTCGAGAGCTATTAGAAGACTCGGCGTACTATTGTGCCTCTGAGTTCTCGAGAAGTAACCGACACTCACGCCGATGCTTCTCTCAAAATCTCCGAGTTTTAGTCCTTGCGCTCGAACCTCCTCTCGAACTCTAGTAAAAAACGTTCCTAACACAGGCACCCAACCCCCTGAGAACAGAAGTCGTTTTCGGCACACTCGCGAAGAACGAATCCGCCCGCGAGAGCCTCCTGAGCTTCCTCGCGACTTCGATAGTAACCAGAAACTCGACAGTTAGGCATGTCGGCGTTGAATTCCTCGTCGCGAATCAGAGTACCGATATACCAACCAGCACCACTCTTAAGAACCTGTAACAAATGTCCCTGTGTACACTTCATGATTCTATTTCCTCCCTCTAAATCTTTTATACGCCACTAGTAAGAAAAAAGAGGAGAGTACTACCGATTGGTAGCACCCTCCTCCGAATAAATAACTATCAGCAATAGGCTTCTGCGGCCTCTACGGGACTCAACTCCTTTGCTGTCTCGGTCTTCTCCGCAGGTTTCTCGACTGTCTCTGTCTTGGCTATCTCAACGGGCTCTGTTTTGCCAGTCTTGGTAGCGTCGATGATATCTCCCTGCTGTTTTACAGCTTCGGCGACTACTACAGGCGGTGTATCTGACAGACTCAGACAGAGCTTGCCAGCCTCGATACGTCCGCGACCGAATGCCTCTATGGTTTCGCCGGCACTCTCGATAACTTCACCGACCTTCTTGATGCCCCAACCAGTGCTCTTTACGCCGATACCGACACCCACGGCACCGTAGCCGAGTCCGTAGTTACCAACACCGAGAGCTTTCATTGCAATATTTTCAAGCATGTTTTTACCTCCTATACATTAAGAAAACGGCGGGAAGATTTCTCCTCCCACCGACCCAAGTCCAATCAGAACAAGCTGTTACCGTTGGCAACCTCCACCTTGGTAACCTTGGCAACCACGACACGAGGCAGATTCTCGGCGTTAATCTTACGCAACTTGAGAGCCGTGATAGCCGCCGAAGTCGCTTCCGTGTTGCCCTGAATATCCAGATTCGGATTCTCGTCGAGCAGAGTCAGGAGCTCCGAAGCGGTATAGCTCTTCTGTTCCCCAGACTGAGTCACCTTGTAAACCCTGTTGACAAAGACACGGATACGACTATTGCCCTGACGGTCACGAATGGTCTGAGTCATGATACCGAAGGTACCGTTCAGATAGTTGTTCTCGGTGCAGGCAATCTTGCCATCGTGGGCAGAGCTATTCACGAGCTTGATTGTATCCCCAGCCTTGAGGTCCTGAATTTCTCCCAGGAGCTCGTAACGATACAGAGCTCTAGCGTTCACGATGTTCAGGCTATTATTACCATCGCTATAGAACGCCTCAAGCTGTTCCACGAAGGCACTAATGGCTCCGCGATAATCATTTTTACCAGACTTATCGGCATCTGTCATCCAGGGCAAGTACAACTTGTCGAAAGCGTCGCCACCCTCCTTGACGACCTTGTTAGCACCCATGGTACGGAGAGCGACACTCTCCGGAAGAATCAGTGATACACGCCCCTGAAACTCAGTAGCGTTAAGCTGACTCAAAACCGTAGCGGCAGTCATGAACAGATTCTCCTGAGCAGACTTCTTGGGGTCACCCTGCAAAACGTCAGTCTTAACGGTTGCGACGTCCTTGTTCTGACGGAGGCTAGCACGAACTGCCAAACCATCTTTGTAATTGATGTCAATGATAATGTTAGAATTCTTCATGGTAATACCTTTCCTTTCTGGCTGTTTTTCGCCAATACAGTTAAATTCCGGACTCCTCTCCTGACTTCTGTAGCCTTTCCACGCCAGTGAGCTGTTTCTGTCTACTCCTAACGACTATAAGATTTAAACTGTCGTTTTGGTTGAGGAGATAATGAGGAGAGAGAAAAAAATGAGTCCAATTGGTGTTAAGAGGAGGGACGAGCGAAGCGAGTCCCCACCCTTCGAAGAAGCAGAGAGAATCTATTGCTTTATCCCTCGTAAATAGCAATGATTTCCATGTCTCTATCGGCGTTATCGATGAGAAACGATTCGCGGGCGTCTTCTTCGTCCTCTGCCCAGATAACACCCTTACCTTTAATCCCTCTGTCGTCTTCCCAAGTTACGACGAATCTAAGTTGTTTCTCACTGTCACAAGCAATACTCATGTAATTTTCCTCTCTCATGTACAAGTTACACTTTCTACGTAGATACCTGCGCGACGGTCGGCAGAGTCAGTCTGTTTCCAGAAAATCTCCTCTGCCTCTCGTGCACTCCTGGCGTGGATAATCATGTCTCCGCCCTCGTGGTAGAGAAAACTGTAGTCGTATACTACTCTAAAAGCTTTCATGTTTTTATACCTCCCCGAATGAATTCGTTACCCAAGCGTCGCACGCTCGCTCGAGCTCCTCGATAAACCGCCTGCGGTTCTCTTCGGTGGGCTCCAGGTCGTGGAGCTCGCACCAGTCTTCGAAGAATATCGGCATGATTAACCTCTCCTCTCTGTAACACTCTTAGCAAGGATAACTATCTAGTCACACATGCAACACGAACCCCAGGATACCATGGTATTGTCAAGATACTCGACAACCTCCTGAAATCCCTCCGGAGTTAACCCGTACTTCTTGAGAGTTTCGTGGTATTCCTCGTCGAATTCGTCCCAACTTTCAAAACCCTTGAGTTCACAACCACGGCAGGCACCCATGAGTTTCTCTTCGTTAAAGGCCAAGGGATAAGTCTTGGCAAATCCGAAATCGTGAACTACAGCGTCCTGACCGTTAATCTTAAATACGTCTGTACTAGAACAGGGGGCGTATCCGTTGAGTTCTAATTCGATGTTAGTCATGTTTATCGTCCTTTCTCTACGCTAACCAAACTCGACGTGACTCCGTCCTCAGAGCCTGGAGTTCTCTCTTGAGTTTTTGTTCCTCTCGGTCTCTCCGATTTTTGCCCTTCTTTTGTTGATATCTCCTATCGGAGAGCATGGTGGCGACTCGAGAGACTTTTTCTACTCTCAGTGGATTCATCGTAATCAACTCCTCTCTAAAATAAGAAAAATATTCCAATGAGGTTTATAAGGGGGAGCGAACGAAGTGAGCGATTCCACCGAGCGAAGCGAGGTGGCTCCTGAGTCAAAAAAATAGAGAGGAAGAATCCTCTTTCCCTCTCTACCAGTTTTCTATAACCGAATCTGGACTCGGTATGAAATTATTAACGAATTTAATGCCGTCCTCGAGTCCGATGCCCGAGAAATATTCTCCGGATTCTCGATTGTCTTCGAAGTACGAGTGTGCTAATCGCTCGACCTCACGGGCCCACTCTCGAGATACTCGATTGCTAGCCCAATATCTGGTAACTCGACTAGCTCCGCTCAGATATCGAATTCGACGACGAACGTTACTGCTTATGCCTATTTTAATTATATCGTTATCGAATTCGAGAACGTAGACACTAGTGCCCTCTTTCACGAAAATACCTCCTCTGTGTTGAAATAGACTATTATAACCTCGTAAAGAGAAGTTTAGCAACTATTAAAAGTAAAAAATCTCTCTGATTCTCTATTACGGCTATAATAGCGATAATCGGGTGTCCTACTCTCGGAGAAGTATTAAAATAGAAAAACGGGGAGAGCTATTAATCCTTAGCGATGGAGGAGTGTGCAGAGAGGGGGAGAGCGCAATCTCCCCCTCTTTGCAAAAAGAAAGATTTTATCCCGTTTGTCTTACTTTATAATATATATAGAGAAAAAAGAACTAAGTATAATATAGAGTATAAAACTCACCGATATATAGAAAACTATAAATACACAGAAGACTATAGCTACAGAACTATAATTACAAAACCACAAAAGACTAATACGCAGAGCTATATTATCGCAGAGCTATATTATACACAAAAACAGCATGTTTACTTCAGACCAGGTGCGTAAAGAAAAATATACTATAAAGATTTTAATTCCGAAGAACACTCGAATATTCTATATAATATAGACACTACTCTATATTATATACAGTATTCAAGTTTGTATTCTGTTTTATGTTTTATATACTATATCCCCGCGCATCGTTATTTATTAAATAACTCTTTCGTGCGCTCTTCCCAACTTTATACCCCAGTAGAACTGAATCAGTTTTTTATTTCTCGTAAAAAACAAGAGAGCCTTCTCTTGGTGATTTAAAAACGGCGACTATTTTTCAGCCGCCTTGTTTACGATGCATCGTATGCTTCTTCTTCCTTGTATTCTTTTATTGCTTTCTGTATCCTATTCTTTATGAGATTATCCACGTAGTCATCAAAACTGTTATATTTATTCATGTTATAATCTACGTAGTTTCTGTAAAAACTGCTAGATTCGTATACATCTGAATCATTGCGCTCGTTTCGGACCTGATTTAAATTATCTCGCAGCGCTTCGTTTTCTGCACGCAGCTGCTCTATCTTTTTGTTTTTATTATCTTTGATTATAATAAGACCCTTAATTCTATCGTTAAGTTTACTGCACTCTGATTCTAATTCGGATATTCTACTCGTAAGAGTAGTATCAACTTTTTCAATCCTGCTAGCGGGATTTTCTGTAGACCATTCTAAAGTGTCACACGTGTGACACTTTTCTGTAGACCATTCTAAAGTGTCACACGTGTGACACTTTTCTGGAAACTCTTCCTTGTCTTTTCCTTGATACCTCTTTATAAGTTTATGAATCTTTCTAGCACTAAACTCTGATATATCTGCCCCAATATATTCACAAAAAGACTCAAATTCACTCGGTTCTAAACTCGTCAGTTCACGAAATTGCGACCATTCTAAAGTGTCACACGTGTGACACTTTTCTGTCCACTCATAAACGGCTATCATTTGATAAGCTTTTGCCTTACTAAACACAAGATTATCTTTACACCATCGGTTAAATCCCCTATCAAGTTCTTTTTTCTTAACAGAGAGATATTCTCCACACTGAATAAATGCCTGAACACTTTCTCTTTGCGAGTCCATTCCACTCTCGTAACAGTCATTAATCATGTTAGCATCCACGTTTGTGCTTACGAGAGTTTCACTCTGTACTTCATTTTCCACTGCCATGATTAATCCTCTCCTTTACAGTATTCCAGTATCTTTTGAAGCATTGTTTTAATCTCTGCGTTTTCCTGACTTAACTTATTAATCTGTTCTTCAAAACACGCGACATCGCGTGTTTTACTCCGAGTTAAAGATGAAGCATGCTTAACGAGTAATCCTAGTTTTTCGTTATCGTTGAGTTCTTCGCCGTCTCTCATGTCTCGTAAATGGTCCATGAGTTCCTTGTACTCTTCTTCCGTGGTCCACATGCTACGCGGTTTGGCTCCAGGTCTCTTTGGTCTAGCCATGATAAAACCTCCTATGTTTTTCTATAACACCACATTACCCATGTTAATGGTATTATACATATTACGAGAAAATATTTCAAGGAGGTTTTTTCATGACCGCGCTCGTTTCGGACTCGAATATACAAATATTTTTTCTAATAATAAAAAAACAGTTTTTTAATTCCTGATTTCTTTTTCCTCGCGCTCGTTTCGGATGCCCCTTCAGTAAAAAAGAGTTCACGAGGGAAAATCCTGCGTTCCCGTCGTTCACTGGATTTTCCGCGAAGCGGATGCGTCCTTCCCGCCAGAGTCCGACCGAAACTATGCCGAAGGCGAGTGAAGGGAGGACGGTGTATCGAGTACCGATTTTCTTCAAAGAAAAATAATAGTATCGACACACGCCCCCTCCCCGCAGGGGAGGTCTTCGAGAGAAAACCGAGACTACCCCCCGATTGGGAGTAGCCTCGGCGAAGAGTCACGAATCGGAACCGGTACGGAATGCCTCGTACGTTTGCTGTTCTGCACGATACTTGGCTTGTGCCGTTATGACTGCTTTCTTCATTTCGCTAAACATACCGCTAATGCCCTTGAAGATTTCCAGACCGCCGTGGAGCCAACGAACTACTTTCTCGACCGTATCCCTGTGTTCGGTCATGATTTCCATGAACTTCACAATGGTTTCGGAGTCGTAGTTCACCCTGAAATCACAGCCACCAGTTTCGGTTGTCTGTACTTCGTAGGTCACGAATCCGTCGGACTCACTCTCCACGTGCTCTGGATGCTTTCGAGCCTCCACGAAGCTTTCGAGCATGAGCTCCATGATTGGACTATAGTCCTTGTTGTCTCCGGCAAGAGCCTTCATGTATCCTTGGTAGGCATTCATTTCGGCGTCGTTTGCGTGTACGGTGATTTTCATGATATCAAGTCCTTTCTCGACAATAGAAACTTAACAACCAATTGGTTGTACAAGGTTTTGCGAGCGAAGCGAGCAACCTCTTCCCCGAAGGGGAGGTCTTCTAAAACAGAAGTAGCGGGATTTCTCCCACTACTTCTTAGACCCGAGAATTGGCGTCAGCACATGAGCTCTGCACAGTCGGCGGGAGACATTTCCTCACCCTCCTTGTAGTCCTTGACTACACTGTTCTTCGGGTCTACTGTCCTCCCTTCACCAGCACCTGTGTTTTTTGGTGCAGAGGCTTCTTGCTTCTGAGCCTTGTAAGCATTTATTGTCTCCTTATCGAAGCCAAACTCTGCCATTTCTGCCTCGGTGATATTCCCCTTGGCAACCTTGAGACAGAGCTCGCCGATGCGAACCTTACCCTTGCCAAACTCTTTGATGGTTGCACCAGAACTCTCAAGGAACGTTCCGACAGCTTTAATGCCCTTGCCTGCGTATTCGAGTCCGAATCCAGTACCTTCTGCACTATAACCGAGTGCACAATTGCCTAAACCGAGTGCACTCATAGCTATTTTGCTTGTATCCATAGTTTCTCCTTTCGATAGTAGAGGAACGGAGGAAGCAGAGCGGTAGTACCACTCTGTCCCTCCACGGCTGGATGCTTCTTAGAACAAGTTTCCTTCGGAGGCGTTCTCCACCTTTGCAATCTTTGCAACGAGTACACGAGGCAACTGCTCTGCGTTGATTTTCCTCAACTTCAGGGCACTGATGGCACTGTTGGTTGCTTCGGTGTTGCCAGCAATTTCCGCTTTTGGATTCGAATCCATGAAGCTGAGCAGTTCGCTAGCAGTGAACTCCTTCGATTCTCCGTTCACCGTCACCTTGTAGATGCGGTTCACGAATGCCCGAACCCTGCTGTTACCCTGACGGTCACGAATGGTCTGTGTCGTCACCGTGAACTCCCCGTTCAGGAAGTTATTCTCGGTAACCGTGATACCACTGTCGGCAACGCTGTTCACAAGCTTAATCTTGTCGCCCGCCTTAATCTCCTGCAGGAACTTCTGCTGTTCCTTATTATCCCTGTCAGCAAGCAACTCGTAACGATAAAGTGTGCGAGCGTTTACTATGTTCAAGGAATTCTGAGGTTCGCTGATGTATGCCTCAATCTGCTCCGAGGCTTCACTAATGGCTTCAGCGTAGCCAGTTCCACTCTTCGCGTCTGCTTCTCTCATCCAGGGAAGCAACATTTTGTCGAATGGAGATTTACTCTGCTTTGCGTCGGCAACACCGCCGATGAGTCTGAGGGCAATAGACTCCGGTACTACGAAGGATACCCTACCAATGAACTCCGTTGAATTCAACTGTCCGAGAACGGTGCTGAATCCGTTGAGCAGGTTGATTACACTCGGCTTGCTAGCGTCACCAGCAATCTTTGCCGTAACAACCTTTGCGTTTCCGTTAATGTTTCTCATGCTCGCACGAGCAATAACGGAATCTTTGGAGTTTACATCGATAATTAATGCTGAAGTTTTCATAGGTACACCTTTACCTTCCTGGGCACTTTATCTCGCCCGATACAAAAATTATGAAGTATCTTAGTACCCAAATCCAAACGGTCTCGTTAATTTTTTACCGTGTTTGGGTTTTTGGGATACTTCCCGAGAGGAGGATATAAGATTGGAATTTCCTCCAATTGGTGATAAAAGGAGAGACGAGCGAAGCGAGTCTCCCCCTTCGTCGAAGACGAGGTCCTCTTCCCCGAAGGGGAGGTCTTCAGATATTCTAAGAGAGATAAACCTCTCCTAGAATTCGTCTGCAGTATCTTCGATAATCTCGCCGTCGATTATCTCTGGAATTATCGAGCTGTCTACAGCTTCGTCAATTACGGTACAATCGGCATTGGGATTATCTAGGATTCTCTGAAGCTTAAGACTCCTGAGTTCTGCTTCGGCATTCAGGAGTCTCTTGGTTACGCCATATTTTTCCTGAAGCTCGATGTATTTCTCGAGCTCCAGGATTCTCTCACTTAGATTCATGTTGTCTCCTTAGCGAATGAATCTCTTGATAAGAAATGCCGTGTTTCTAATAGTTGAGCGGATAACCGAGATTTCTCCCGATTACCCGCTCTTTCTTACTGCAACTCGTAGGCTGGTCCGTATCCGACGAATACTACATTAAAGTGACCTTCGTTAAGGTAACTCTTGTCGATACGGTAGGATTCCCACCACTTCCAGGTATCGTCCTTAAACTTGCCGTTGAAGAGTCCGAAGGAATACGCATTGCCGAATTCATTTACCATTTCGTAGGCATCGTCTTCTGTTCCTTCTTCCTCGATGTAATCGAAGTTCTGAATTCCGATTTCCTCGATACGGTCATTTAATTCTGCTACACTAATCATGTTTACACCAATCCTTTCGAAATATAGAATTAACTTCCTATAAGGTCTACGAGGTGGGACGAACGAAGAGAGTCCCCTAAGCTTTCAATTTGATTAGTTCTTTGTAAAGCTGGCGAAGCCTGTTACAGGCTGTCTCTGTAGAAATTATCTCATCTTCTTCTGAGATAATTTCTAATCGCAGGTAGTTTAGAGCCACCTGGTCTTTGCTAGTTGCAATGACTTCCTCGATTCCCATGACTTCCATGACGAGTTCAAATTCCCCGTCGTAGTTTTCATATTCCTTGTCGGTCATTGCTTCGACGTTTGGTGTAATCCTAAAATCCACCGGAATAACTGCATGTACTTCGTTATTGTGTGACATGAACTCCATGATGTTCACCCTTTCTAAAAAACAATCGGCGAGTCTCACCAAGGTCTTTCTCCTTGGACTATTGACTCGCCCGCAACGAATCCCCCCCATTGTGTCGTGTAATAGGTGTCTAATTCGACAGTCTAATACAGAGCTGAGGATTCTGTGATTATTCACTGATAAATGAACCAACTTAGATTCTTGAACCAGCAATTGCTAACAGGAGCCAGAAACTGCTTACCAATAGACCAATTGATTTAATTGCCTCGAAACCAACGTTTAGTTCGAACATATGAATACCTCCTTCAAACCGATGCCAGAATGCCCATGTTGCGGAGGTCTGCAATCTTTCTTATGAGACCTATCTTCATGGTTCCGTCTTTTTTGAAGTTCTCTGGTCCGAACTCCAAGACAGTTCCGTCAGTGGCAAACATTCTCATAGAAGATACCTTACCCTCTTGAGCCCTTGCTCTCTCAAGCAGGTCCCAACCATTCTTTGCAATTTTTTTCATAGTAAATCAATCCTTTCTCTTTTTGTTTTTAACCACCAATAAGTTATATAAGGGGGAACGAGCGAAGCGAGCCCCCAGAAAAAAGAGGCGAGCCTCACTAAGGTCTTTCTCCTTAGACTGTTGGTTCGCCCGCAACGAATCCTCACTGTGTCGTGTAACAGGTGTCTAATCGACAGCCTGGTACAGAGCCGAGGATTCTGGTTCTTGCTAGCAGTATACATACCAAGGTGTATTAAACCCTGGCACGTTTTTCTTTGCCCATTTCAGGAGATAGACTACCGCGTGGTGAGCTTTTTCCCGAAGTGCGTAATCGGTACCGTCCTCTACGTAAGCACAAAGCTCACGTAGATTCTGGTAGAACCAATCAGAGATTTCGTGCCGAATCTTTTCGATTCTTTGATTCTTAGCAATCTTTTCTCTTAATTGTTTTTTATTCATAGTCATTCCACCTCTACATCGACTATGATTATAACCTTGGATACATCGGTGATACTCTTGTACTCAATAATTCTGGCGTAAGTGTAACCTTCGCCGAACATATCGGTGGCGTCGTTTAACGCCTTCACACGTGCTTCCTCGATTGTGTCTCCACAAGCCATGATATTCTCATAGACATGTGCTTCAGAGATTCCAAAGTTTGTGAACAGAGTGGACAAAGCGATAGTCATGGCAACAATAAACTTTTTCATAGTGAATCATACCTTTCTTATATATATAATAGAAGGGAGCCCGCTTAAGATTAGGAGCTCCCCAACGATAACAATCGTAACTCCGCATTGGCGGTTGGCATGAGCGAGTCCGAAGACTAACTTTCGCCCTACCTTTTGTGACGGGGTTAAAAAAGAAGCGAACTTATTAGGCTCAAGAACGCTTCTTGTGAATACCCTCAAGAACTCGCTTGAGAATATTCACAAAGAGCGTCCTCTTTGTGGGGTGTCGCACAAGAGACTGGTGGTGCGAACACCAATCCCTTCACCCAAAAGTGCGTCATTTCGTTCTGCCTAGACGCGTGCCGGCAGGTTGCAATCTATTCGGAGACCTGATAATGTAGTCGAGGACTGCAACAACCCCTCCACACTTTTTTACGTCACCCCAGTCAGGTTAGCTGGGTAGACATCAGTAAGAAACCGACTCACTGGGAACATGCGTATTTGTTCCACTCCTTTTGTGAGTTTCACCTCCTCCAAATAGTCATACAAGGGAGAGGCGAGCGGAGCGAGCCCCTCCTCCCTGAAGGGGAGGTCTCGAAATAAAAACTCACCGTAGCCGAAGCCACGGTGAGGGTCTCACTCATAACCCCATGAAGACCACTTGGGGAGCTCTGATTATTTTCTTCCAGTATCAGGTCAGGGCTATACTCCCGATACTGTAGGCAGTCGTCGGCAAAGGGGACTGCCACCCTTCAGGGCAGTTTTCTGTCCTGCCCAGGACAATTAGGGCTTAATCACCTTAATCACCTCTAAATAGAGGTACAAGGAGGAGGCGAACGCAGTGAGTCTCCGCCTCCCCGAAGGGGTCTAAGAAAAAATACCCACTGTATCTTCGGCTACAGTGGGCGGGGGTGACCTTAAGCCTGGGGATATTCCCCCCATTTCTTGACTATTCTTTCATAGTCAGAAATGGAAACGTCCCCCCAGTACTCTTCACCGTTGTCATCGAAGAATGTCTGAATGTGCATTTCATCATTCTCTTCGTCGATGGCGATGACTCTAAAACTGAAGGTCCCGTCGGACTTAAGCCAAATTTGTCCTCTTTTGAACATATTGGCACTCCTCCTTTCTTACGAGATTTAATTCCTAGTAACCCTACAAGGAGGAGGCGAACGTAGTGAGACGTCTACCTAACGAAGCTCGTAAGACAAGTCAATCGTGAGAATAACCGCTGTCTCGAGCAGACGGTTTTTTCCACGCGGAGCGGGGGGCTCCCGTAGGGACTTCTCCCCGAAGGGGCTTTCCTCCACCGCAGGTGGGGGCTTCGCTTCCCTCCGTAGGAGCCGAAACCCCCCGCAGGGGGATTACTCGGTAGCAGTATCAGGTTCGCGGTAGACCACCCGTACGCACTGAAGTGTGCGTGGGTGGATAATCACCAAATCTTTCTGCTGTTCTTTAGTGTAGTTTACACAGTTTCCTGTGCCGCCAGCAGAACCGTCCCAGACTGCTAATACATGGTCAACATGGTCAACCATATACTGATTGCGCTTCTGCATCTTCCATGCCGCGTATCCTGGGTCTGACACGTAGACAATTTCGTCGCAATTAGCGAGCATGTTGCGGTATAGCTTTTGCGAACTAACAGGCCATTTGCACTCCTGTCCCCTGAACGGGACGGCCGCGATAATTCTAAACCTGCTGGCTTCGTGCTCGGTGTTGTATTTGACCAATTCTTCAACGAAAATCTGGTCAACACCGAGTGCCATGCCGCTATAAGCTACCAGCTCCTCGGTTTCACCGCTCTCGGTTACAAGCTTGTTTAAGCATCTCTGGATTTCGGAACGAATTCCGTCGTAAGCCTGGCTGTGAATATTATAACCATGCAACTTGTTAGGCCTATGCCCCGTGATGCAGATTAAAAACATAAAAATTCCTCCTTAATATAAATAGAATTGAATAATATATCTAAATCTGTTAACATGATAGTCAACAGATATTAGAACGGGGTGATTAAAGTGTCAGTTTTTCAAGAACCTCAACAGGATACTTTAGTAGGAGGTCCTCACGAGCACGAATTCCAAGAGTGTTCCCAAACACTTGAGCATCGTATTCAATTGAACAAATCTCACTGTGATAGTATCTTTGATACACAGTGGGATTGTCTTGCCAATATTGAACAAGGCGAGCGTATCGAGGAACGTCTTCGTTGGCAAATAACTTGTTAGCTTGCCAATAGTGCCGACATTCAAGATTAACGTATCAAGTTCTAATTCAGTCATGTTTACCACCTCCCTAAGAAAGGAATAACAAAAGAGGACAGGATTATCTCCTGTCCTCTAGTTAACAGATTAGAACAAACCGCAGTCCTTGAACATGGTGTCGAGCTCCTTATCGGTCATGCCAATGTGCCCGTCGTTTTCGTGCTGTACGTTCAACTCTACTACTTCCTGAGAAGTATCCCCCTCGTTAGAAGAGACCTCCGTGCAAGGCTCAGAAGGGGAATCAGCAGAAATGGTAGCAGCGTCATGTGTTTCATTGTGAGTGTCCGGGGTGTCCATCACCTCCTCGGTGTTGTCTAGAAGATTAGCATCGGCGGGAGTATCCGATGAAGCCAGAGCATCCTGCTCCGCGAGGGCTGCTTCAGCCTCTAGGTCCTCGTCATAGATATGCCCGTCTGCGCCTTCCTTGGCGAGGCGGTCACACTCCTCATTGAGTGTGTTGCCGGCATGACCCTTCACCCAAACGAAGTTTACGTCGAGCTTGGTCATGAGCTCCTGAATCTCGGAAACAAGTTCCAAGTTCTTGGAAGCCTTCATGGTTCCAGAGCATACGCCAATGGCATACTTACTATCGGAAACTATCTCGACAGCAGTAGCACCGAGACTATGGGTTGCGAAACTCAAAGCTTCACGGATAGCTGTGAGCTCTGCAACGTTGTTAGTTGCATTGCCCAAGAAGCCGTTAGCTTTGTAGTCTTCGCAAATCCACGCCCATCCTGCATGACGGTCTTCACCGGAGCCTTTTGCCGAGCCATCCGTATAAAAACGGATAGCCTTTGACTCTTCGGTGACAGGAGTCTTAGACTCCGAAGTTTCCTTCGGGCTCGGTTTGGGGGAAGGGGTGGTAGGCGGCTGAGGCTCGGGAGTATCACCGATATTGACGACCACTGAGTAGTCATCGAACATCGTTGCGTCCGCCACGAGGACGGTATACGCATTGATGCCATTATTTCGCCATGCATCGTGCATGATAACTCCCAAATTCAAGAATTCATCTCCGAGTGAATCAGAAACAAATTCAATGTATTTTCCTCCTGCTTCCTCTTTCGCTGCCACAATAATGCTATTCAGCTTGCGCTGAAACTCCGCATTATTAAGCACGGCAGTGTTCGTGCCCTTTACGAGAGCACGAATCATGGAGGCAGCAGGTGTAGTTACAGCCGCCGGAGATGGTGTTGCCTTCGGAGCGGGTGCCGGTGCAGGCTTGGAAGCCGCCTGACGAGCAGGGGCAGCCTTTGCCTTGGAAGCTGTCACCTCCCGGAAGTAGCACCCCTGCCGTACATTGGTATTTCTCTCTGAAGAGAAGAACCATGCGCGGCATCCTTGATGGATGGAGCGTGCGTACTCGTTGAACGCAATACGCGCTACCCCCTCTGTTCCGATACCGTTTGCCCGAAGGTGGGCGGTTTCGTAGAGGGTTTTACCTCCTTCCACCCAGGCAATGGCTCCGAAAGCCTGCCAGTCTTTATTTCCGTATTTGTTGTGAGGAATCACAACAACCGGAACCATATCCGGTGTCAATACGGTAACAGTGTTTGTGTTTTTGTTGTTTTTCATAATAGCCCTTTCTGCTTCTATCGAAGCTAGTCGGTTTTTCGTTCTATTGGAAGTACGACCTCGGAATGTTATCCGTTACTCCCCACCTGGTGTCCAGGATTTTTCAGCTCTCGTAAAGAGCTTTGTAATACTCATTAAACTTTGTTAATGAATATTACAAAGCCATCTACAATGGCCTTGTTAGGCGCAGGGGGCATTGCTTCGGTACCCCCTGCAAAAGCGTGTTAGATGAGCTTCCAGTCACGGAATTCCACCGTAAACAGTGGAGCTTCCTGAACAGGCTCCGGCTTAACCTCTGGGACGGGTTCAACAACAGTTTCTACTGAAGTTTCAACCACTGTTTCCTCGCCGTATGCAGCCTTCATAATGGTATTCCAAGAACAGCTGTTGCTCTTGAGAACGTCGGTTGTTACCACCATCCTTTCTGCTGCACGCGTGATAGCAGTATAGAGCCACTGCGCATCACGATAGATTCCGGCAAGGTATACCGTTTCCCACTGGCTCCCCTGTGCCTTGTGGCATGTCATAGCATACGCGTAAGTCGCGAATACCACGGGAACACTGGGGTTTAGGTATTGTCCCCACTTGTTCTCACAAACAAGTGCCCGGATAAGGTCTTCGTCGCCATCGATAACCTTATCCAGTGGCTGAACACTGGCAGCACGTAAATTAGGAAGAACAATAATATAGTATCCTTGCTCTCCCTTAACATCATCCACGTGCTGCCTGAAGACTTGTCCGCGAATGGTTTCCGGGGTCTTGTTCTTCTCCGCTTTGAACTTCATGGTGATTTCGCCACGAAATTCTCCGACTTCGGAGAACTGCTGCCCATTGGCAAACAGCTTGAATTTCTTGACGGTATTGTTAACTGCCATGAACTTCTCGCCGTTTTGGGCAATGATTGGAAGCCCCAGCTCGCTGCGCACACGCTGGTTGATACCAACACGAGCGTCGTTCGAGAAAACGACGAACGCAGTAGAATCCCCCTTTCCATCCCGAAGTTTCTGGACGTATTGTTGAAACGCTTCTTCAGCGCTCATTCTTTCAATACGTCCATGGCCTTGAGCTGGAGCCGCCATGAGTCCTGAACGCACGGCAGTTGCCCAGTCTACGATAGATTGAGCATCGCCCTGCTGGCGCATAACCTGCGTCAACTGTGCGTTGTACTTACGCCTCTGGAAGGCGGTTGGGAACTTCTCGCCGACGGGTGGGAGCTGTCCGGGGTCACCAACAAAGATGACCTTGTTTCCCCACCTGCTGGCGAAGACAAGGAGTTCTTCTACATCGCGTTTTTGCATCATAGATGCTTCATCCACGATGATGACTCCGTTTCTGACCTTCGGGTGCGTTGTCGGTACACACTCAAAGGTTTTTGTCCTGGGGTCCATCTCCCAGTCGTACAGAAGAGCCTGTACAGTCTTGGGGTCTTTCACACCCTTGCTTGCCATGACCACACAGGCCATGTTAGTGGGGGCGCAGAACCCCACGAGTACCCCCAAAGCTCGTAGGGCGGCTGAAATGAGCCCGAGCAAGAAAGTCTTGCCCGTGCCTGCATAGCCCGTAAGGGCCATGCTAACCTCTTTAGGGTCTGCCAAAAAATCTGCAATGACCCTGACGGCGTTCTTCTGGCCGTCATTGAGATTTTTGTTTTCGATTTTGAAATTTACAGTGAACATGATATACCTCCTCCGTTTGTCACCCACACGGTGATTCAAACGGTCTCCTATTTTACGCATAGGTGCGTTATTTTTTCTGCGTCTAAACGCATTCCCCAGCACGCGAGAGAAACAAAGGAGGTAAACTCCTTTTCTCGTGTGCTGGGAATCGGTTTAGAACTCGGCCTTGGCGTACTTGGCACCAATCTCACGCCGGGACTTTACCTGTTTGGCACAGGTTTTCTCGGGTTCGACAGACAGAGATTCGGCTTCACCCTCCTCCATGTCCGTGGTGCCTTTGAGTACCAGGATTGCACTAGGTACCACCTTACCGTCCTTGTTCCGGTAGATACCAGTAACAACCTGAGCAACGCGTCCCTTAACGTCGTGCAGAACGTTGTTGAAGACACTGTTGTTGCCGGAACGGTCGCTGGCGGCATAGTTGCCCACGCAATACGCCTTGCCTTCAATCCTCGCGATAACAGCATCACGAAGAACGGCATGAGGTGTCTGCTTGTAGGAAATTAACTTGACCTCGTTACCCCGAAGAGCATTCAGAGTCATTGAGAGTCTTTGCTGGATTTCCCTACTGGACATCTTCTCCTCTCCTGCAAACCGCAAACGAAATGCCACGCCGTCTTCTCTCCGAGCCTGCGGAATTGACTTCCGAATCAGCTCTTCGATAGAACGAGTAGCAACCGCGTTGCCCTCCTCATCCACCGCAACGGAATACATTCCGTCAGGTATAACCTGAGAAGCCTGTGCCACGAAAGCACCGTCTTCGTCGTAGGCTATGCCGTCTTCGAAATAATATTCGTTGCCGACAGCAGAACGAACGCAACGACGCAAATGATTCGTCGTCTTGAACGCAGTGCTATCGGGAGCATATTCACGCATAACCGCGAACGTGAACAGTGCCCACTCGGCGGGGAGAGCCTGCCGTGCAAAGTCCGACATCTTCATCTCGTCTTCCTTGACACAGATGCCCAGCATGAACTTAATCATTTTCACTGGGTCGATGCCGGCAGTCTGATATGCAATTCGAAGGTTGTTCTCGATTGCGTTGTAAACGTCACGACGACGCTGCTTCGCAATCTTTTCCCAACTCTCGAACTGGTCCGCACGGCGGTTGTCCTTAACGCTTTCAAGGATGGCAGCTTCCTCTACGGCGTACTGGTCAGCCACGGTCTTCCGCATAGCTTTCTGGTGGCTAATGAAACCACACAGTTGGCTATACTTCTGATAGCCGACCAAGCGCAGACACTCCGCCTTGAGCTTTGCCGGAAGTTCCTGCGTGTTCAGACGAGTCGCGTCCTCGTTGAACACTACAAGAGCCTCTGCTGCTCCCACGCGGGCGATATGGTACTGGTCGTACATAACGCCTTTGTAGAGCGGCAAGCCTGCAGCACAAGTCTGCGTTCTGCCTTTCTTGTCTTTTATCAACTCAAGTTCCTCAGGCTTGAAGTCGATGCCGGACACTTTGAAGGCCCCCTCGTCCCACTTGCGTGTTACTGTAATTTCGTGGACTTTGGAGCCCTTCTTATAGACTGCCATGCGGTCCTCGAACGGCACGTGCACCCCGTCCTTGGGGAGCTTCTTTGTGCTGTCGATAGTCGTTTCCTGCACGAAACGCTTGACCGCCTCCAAGTCCTCTGCGATAACGGCTACGTGCTCTGGATTTCTCCAGTCTGCCTCAGCAGCAGCCGTCAGGATTTTGCATGCCTCTTCAAAAGTCTTGCAGACTCTCTTGAGGATTCCATGCTCTACCTCCTCTCGCAGAAGACTGTGGTCGTACACCAGAGACCCGTTATCTTCAGGTGTACGACCGAACCATGCCTGACGGAATTTCTGAATTTCCTGAGCTTCCATGCTCTGGTCCTCCAGAACGTCCTGACAACCCCGCTTGATGAGTGCGCGGGAGAAGTTCAGGCATGTCCCGGCCGGGTCAAAATCGTTGGTTCTTGCACCAACTCCGCGAATTGCGGAGATGATGTAATTAACCATTGACCCTAACCCGTGACGTTTGCCGTTTATCACGGTGACAAACGGCTTACTATCGAGAAACGCCTGCGTCTCACGGCGAATCTCTCTTGGGATGGCGATATCGATTTTCTCGAAACCGAGCTCGCCATTTACCATTGCCATGGTTATTCCTCCTTCCAGGAATAGCAATAGGGGGGAGTTTCACCCCCCAATTATTTCAGCCAGATTCCCTCGTCCTACTCCTTGTCAATTGACAAACTCTGCACGGTCCAGAGTATATCGACTTGAGTAGGCTCAGTGCAGATGTAGAACGTATCTCCATCGTAATCAGCACCACCGATGAGCTTGAGGATAACGGACATTGCAGGGATGAACGTATACCCATCAGAAATGTGCTGGATGAAGTACATTATCTCATCCACCAGGTTTTCATCGAGACCCTTGTTGATTGCCATCGTACGCATTTCATCCAGAGATACAACGACAACCTTCAGGAATTCTCTCGAACCTGCCTTGGGGAACCTGTTGGCGATACCTACAGTTCCGGCCGGAAGGTCGTTCGTGTAGATTTGCACGACGTCGTCAGCGCCGTTGAGGCTGGTAACACCCAAAACCTGGACACCAGCAAACACCGCAAAGGCATCAGGTCCAATCATCTCGTGATGAACCTTGATACTATAGTTGTTGTTGCTGATGTGACGGGCCAAGCTCTGGTTGCTCTTGTCAACCTCGCCCCTGAACCCCGGTGCGTAGAACTCCTTGTTCATGCACGGAGCAGCCTTACCGGTTATCTTCGAATAGTCGATGTTTCCATCAACCATGAAGTCGCCAGCGCTGGGGGACTTACCCTCACAGGAGAAAACCTGCTCGGCCTTACGGGTGACCATTCCGTAAGCAAGCTCACGCATCCATGCACAAGCTCTGTCGAAGTCCCCATACAGGGTTGATTGTAATGTTTGCACGCTCATGTTACCATCGTCATGGTCATGATGCGCAGCTGCCAGAATGCGGAGGCCGCTCTTCATGCTAACATCGAAGCCAGTCTTCTGAGCGTTAAAATCCCCGAAAATTGCAGGCACGGGAACTTTTCTTCCGCAAAGTGTCATGGTGGGCCATCCTTGGTATTTGGCCAATTCGCTCGGCCATACCACCATGATAGCTTTACCGGCAAGAGGACCTTCCTGACCTTTGGTCGAGGCGTACTTCCAGTAGGCCCTCCTTTCCTCTAGTGATGCAGTGTCGCCATTGATGACGACGAGTTCCAAGCCATTGCAATACCTCTGAATGAGGTTCTTGAGAAGACTTGTCTGCACGCCAACTCCTACTCCTTTGTACACAGAGTGAGGACGGCACTGCATTGCCAGACCGACGCCAGCCTCTTCGGTGACTAGCATCTGTTTGCCGGTAGTATTGGCAACGTCCTGAAGAACGATAGCGACGTACATTGCGAGCAGATAGAACTGCCCGTCTGCATGCGCCATCTTTTTCTCTCCGGTGACAGGGTCGGTAATCGTCATTACCCCCGGCATGTTGAGCTCTACCGGAACCGGAGTATCTTCGGTTTTGACTGACGCAGGAGCAAAGAATTGCGCCAATCTCATTGCCAACTGGGCAAGCTGTTGCGGTGTGAACTCCGTCTTGTTCTCATCGCACAGCATCTTCCATGCTCCGCCAGTGGCGTGGTCAATGATGGTTGCCCAATCAATAACCTTGCTCTGGTCTGCACCCTCGTAGGTGCCGAAGCACATGCAGCCCTCCTTCTTCAGCATTCCTGCGCTGCTGATAGAGTACTGCAGGTCGAAGGTCCAACGGTCACGCACCGAACCGTCAGCCCTCTGGAAGATGTCCTCCTTTCTTGCCCACTCACCTGTGTTCACAATGTAGAGCCCCTCTTCTCCATTGTGAACTCTTTCAACACACTCCAGGGTTTTTAGGTGTGCTCCGGTTTCATCCGTCCAATCATAGTCTACGAGATGCAGACTATGGTTTACAAACTTTCCGTCTTCCATCGCGAAATTCACGATAGAAGTGAAAAATTGTACGGAATCTTCCGCGCTCAGATAGAGCATGCCCGGGAAAACTCTCTGAGCGTAAAGCTCTCCCGCAAGAGTTGGCAGATACCGCTCTTCCATGTATCTTTCGATACTGGGAGAGAGGATATTAGCGGTAACCGCCTGAACACCAGGCACGATGCGTTTTGCCTGGACGTTCAACGAAGGAATCACGTACCCCTTATACGGATTCCTTTGCGCCTCTTTTACCAGAGGAGCTGCTTGCCAGCTCTTGGTAACCTTGCGCAGCCGCCCCTGAGACGCCAAGAGGCATTGCGCACCGAGAGAGTTTCGCTGGTTAACAGTCTTAGCTGTAACCAGCTTTTTTATTTCTCTCTCAACATTCTTCGAAGCTTCTTCAGCTTCAATCCATGTCGTCATAGTAATCTCTCCTTTCGACGACTTCATTGAAACGGCCCCTTTGATTTCTAGTCTACGAAACAAAGGTAACAAAGCTGTATTAGTGCGCTTAACGCACTACTCTATCTGTGAAATTCATTTTTCATAGATACAGCAGTGTGTTAAAAAACACCGTGAACCAATCGAAGAGTATTTGATAAGGCAGACTCTTCTAACTGCCCCCTAGGTCGTTTCTTCGGTCGTCACCTAGAGTGCCAGACATACTATTCTGGCATTAATGGGCCCAGGTTCTCCAGTTGCACCAAAGATTGGTACCAACTTTTCTCCCCTGAATGACCCATTTGTCATCAGGGGAAACCCTGAACTCGTAGCCCTGAGATGCCCGGATGATTTTATCACCCAGGATTTTCCTATTGGCCGGAACAGTCCGGTCAACAAACTCGTAGCCACGAGAGGCAGCCTCTTCTGCCTTTATGTCGATGTTCTTAAACTTTTTCATCGACATCCTCCTCCTTTCTTTTAAAATTCAAACTCCTTTGGGAGTTTTTGTTCGCTCACATTCGTGAATATGAGTAAGCAAAAGCACTCAAAGAGAAAGTCTTTTTATCGCATTTCCTTCCACTGTATTTTTGACCCACAGAGAGCCATCACAAGAGACCAGAGCAATTGAAATGACTCCCGGGGGCAAAAAGGCAGTAAAACGAGATGCGGATAAAAAGACTAGGTATCTCGACAGCTACGAGGGATTTGATTTCCTATAAGGATTTTTCTGTTTTTGGGAAAAACTTTTACACTTTGCAAATCTAAATATATTTTTTATAAAATTCTGGTTCCCTATAGGCAAAAAAATAACCCCAGCTAATAGCTGAGGTTAACGAGAACGAAGTTCGAGTTCCGAAGCCGAAGGCGGAGGAGAGTTTTACAATCTGTATATCGTAATGTATAATAGAAGAAAAATTTTCGTTAGAAAATTTTTACCGTAGCGAACGCCAGTGAGCAGAGAGGAGAGAAGCTTCTCGTTACCGTGGAAAAAACCGAAGGTTTTTGACCCGTAGCGCGAAGCGCGGAGGATGGGAGTAAGATTGGGGAGTTTCGCTCGTAAGCCAATGGATTTATCGGCAGCAGCGAACACGACAAATCAATTACTGAGTAGTGGCCATAACGTTCTAAACAGGAATAATCTAAACGCCTTGTCTAGTTGGGAATCTAATCCCGTGGGTAATTTACAGAGAGGTATTAATCAGAATACGAGTTCTAGCCGACAAATCGGTGTAGGAGGGAATTTAAATGGCAACGGCATTAAATGAATCAGAAAACAATAGCTTCATATATATTAATAGAAAGAAAATTCCTGGTAGACTATCTCTCACGGGTCGTTGGAATCGTTCGGTACAGCCAGAAAGTTTTGATATATCAGGAGTCATTGAAACTACTGAATACCTCGACGGAACCTACGAAGAAGTTTGGGCTGGTAGGCTTTCCATTACTGACCTGAGGATAGAATCAGAATCGTTTGGTTCCGAGGACGATAATATCGTATTTGAATTCACAGCTGGTGGATATAACGTACTCGAGCCGAGAAAGTGAGGTGTTCTCCAGTGGCTAACGATATTAGTTTAAATTCGGAGGTCGGAATCGCTGCCGATGAACTGTTAGATTCTCCAGTCGAGGAAAACGCTAATCAGTTCGTGGCGAGTCTGGCTAATAATCCGTGGGGATTATCTCCCAAGGCCATGACAGCTAAACAGGCAGCCATGAGACAGTTATCTACTAAGTCGGGTCTCTACGCTAGCGTACCGATAACGTGCAAGGGTGACGCGTGTCCCTATTCTGAATCGTGTAGGCTTCTGCCCTACGATTTGGCTCCCGAGGGAGAATACTGCCCCGTGGAAATCGCGAGGGTAGAACACCTGGCAGTAGGATACTATAGTGACTTCGATATCGACGACATGTCCATGACTGACAAGAGTCTTCTCGACGAGGTTATATTTCTCGATGTCATGCTCGAGCGTTGCCGAGCTCTATTATCCAAGGAGGGTACTCCCGTAACGGATATCCTAATCGGCATGACTGAGCGCGGCGAGGAAATTAGACAACCCAACGTTAGCAGAGCTTGGGAAGCTTACGAGAAGATAACAAAACGCAAGGACCAAAAGTTACAGTTACTGGCTCAAACTCGTAATATAAAGATGAAGCAAGACGACGGAGCACAACACGAGTCTTGGTTACAGACTATAACTCAAAATATAACGGCCGAAGATATCGAAGCTGTTAGCACTTCTAGTTAGTAGCGAGCGAAGCGAGGAGGGGGGAAATAAATCATGAGTTTAGCTAGCATGACCGTAGAGGGAGTTAAGAAGGGCGCGGACTTTCTCGAAATGACGGGTTTACACAGCGCAGCTGAGAACACTCTAAACAAGATGAAGAGCGGGGCAGATTTCGGTGATTCTATACTCGAAACTCTGAACGCTAGGATAAACGACCACGAAAAACTGTTGGCTGCACTCGGCAAGAAGAGCGGAGACGAACTATCTAATTTCGACCGAGCTCGGAGTTTATTCTATAACAAGCAGGGTGAATTCCAGAAGAAGAGAGCGGCTCTCGGAATAGCAGGAGCGTACATGTCTGCCAACATAATCGGTAACGGCTCTCTCGGTATTCCCGGAATATCCACGGCTAGTTGGAATAGATAGCAGAAGGGAGGAAGCTCAATGCTAAAAAACTGATATAGTTTTTCTAGAAACATTGAGCGAAGCGAAATGTTAATGGCACTCAAAGGCATGGTTAAACGAGATATTAAACAACTCGGAGACGCAGTCGGTGATTATACCAGTGGCATGAAGATAGACGCCAAGGATTTCGGTCCGGCTCTCGGTGGAGCACTCACTGGCAAGAGAGTCGACCTCGACGCTCTCGAACTCGGACAGCGCAAGGCTGCCGGAGTCGTGAAGAACTCTGTCGATAAACAAGAGGACGTTTTAGAGAATATCAGGTCCAAGATGCACAGACCAGCAGACCCATTGAATTATTCTTCGAAGGGAACACGTGCACAAAGAAAGGTAGATAACGACGGAGACGGACAGAGTTACTTTAAGTCTAATAACGTGAGAGAAATTTACAACGCTCGAGCAACGGCGTTCGGTAGTAGCGACATGATGGCTGCGAGTAGACTCGCGGCGGTCGGTTGTGTCGGCTACGCTGCTACTACCGGTGTTCTGAATCTCGTACGCGGTGATTATTAATATCGGAGGTGTATATCCGTGTCTAAGATAACACCTACCGGAGCACTAATGGCTGCGGGAGCCTGGGGGTTAGGCCAGGCCCTCAAGGTCGGCGTCGGTATCGGAGCTGGCGCCGCTCAGGGAGCACTCACCGGTGCCAAGGTAATTGGAAAGGCTGGCTTGGGAGTCGCCGGTGCCGTCGGCAAGGCAGGAGTAAACATGGCCGAAGGCGCCGGCATTGCCGTGGTTGAATCGGCTCGAAATCCCCAACTCCGAAGTGGAATACTCAGTTCTTGGGGAACCATGGCTGGAAACTTCGGCAAGAAATTCATGAAGGTCAACGACAAGGGAGAACTCAAGATGACCAAGTTCGGCATCGGAACGTTTATCGGTGCCGGCATGTTGAATAATTCTCGAGATATCTACGACAAGGAGAAGGCTCGACGCATGGGAGAAATCGACAATAATACCACGAGTTTGACTCCTCGGATGTCGGTGCCCCAGTACGAGTTTAACCCGAGAAAGCGCATGGGGGCACTCGACGGCGGCGCGAGCGGAGATTTAGTCTTTGCACTACACAATAATAGATAGATTTTTAGTAGGAGAGGATAGCAATGGCTGCTGCGTTGGGAGCAATAGCAAAATACGGTGGCAAGATATTAAACGGTGCTACCGGTTTATACTTCGGCATGGAAACCTACGGTGAAGCTCGGAGAGAGGGTGCCAGCAAGGGCACCGCGTTCGCCAAGGGAGCCGCCGAATTCGCCATGGGGGTGGCACTCGGCCCGATGTCCTACCTGGGGTTACAGTTGGCCACGGGAATACCGAGTGCTGGATACGAATTCATGAAGTGGCAAGCACAATATCGGAGACAACTCGGTCGAGAACAAAAACAGGCAGCGTTTCAGAACGCTGCTTTTCAGGATACTCAGGCTACGTATACCATGAGGCAGTCGGGGTTGGCTATCGCAGAGCGGAGTCGATATAATACTCAACAAGCCATGCTCGGTAACGAAGCTAGATTCATGAAGAAATAGATGGGAGGTGTAAGAATTGGCTTTGATACAGGGTATGAAAGGATTAGGAACATTCCTCACAAAGGGAGTAGGTATAGACAAAAAGGTAGCAGATAATGTAATTGGCGAGATAGGCAATCTCACTAAAAACATGCCTGAGGCAGAAAGAAAAAATCTGTTTAACTACATGCAGGGCAAAGCTGGAGTTTCTAATTGGGGCAAAAAGAATATATCTGCTGTAGAAAAAAACTCGGACATGTCTCAATACCAAGACATAATGTCGATTGACCTTGGCAATGGACAAAATCTTGGTGGAACATTATTTGCCTCTAACGTAGACATTGCAAAACTTACTGGTCCTAATAGCAATTGGAATAGAATGGCTAAAATTGCAAAGAGCGGAGGAGAAAATTCAGCTCAAGCAAATAAATTTTTGGAGGAACAACAGGATATACAAGCTGCTAAGAATAAAGTACTTAGCGATGACGAAGCGATGAAATATCGACTTCGAAATGCATCTAAACATGGCGATAAAGAAGCTTGGGCTCAGTTAAATCAGCAAAAAGTGCAAGATGCATTTCTTGAAGATATAGATACGAGAGTTGCAATAGCAGATAAAGAAAAAGTTGCACAAGAATGGAAACAACGTGAAGCAGATAATATAAAAGATGCAATGCTTGAGGCCAGATATGGCCCTGGTAGTAAAGAGGCGGCAGAACAGTCTAAAGGTACTAAATTAGCTGACGCGACAAGAGAAGCTGATAAAAAATGGGCAAAAGAACATCCAGATTTGGATAATCAAGGTGAAAAACTGCCATTAGGTCAAAGAGTAAAAAATTGGTTTAAATCTGGTCCTGTATCCGAAGCAGAAAACATAACGCCTACTAAACAACAAAAATTAAAGGAGAGCCTTGAAGCAAAACATAAGGGGAAAATATACAGCAATGGAACAACGGTAGGAGGAAAATCAGCTGCTCCTATCGCAGGCAAGGTAAGCGCCCAAGAAGCCGCCAAGGAAGCAGCTTCCGAGGACTTCGCCGGTCATGCCTTTAGCGAGAGTGCTCAAGGTAAAATGGCAAAACTTCGTGGAGCAGTCGGAGGAGATAACGCAGTTGAACACTACATGAAGACAGCAGACAAACTTCATAGTGAAATGCAGGCTCTCAAGGGCAAGGAAGGCTACGATACCGCCAAGGAGATATATAAGAATCATCTCGAGAGCGGTCCTGGCATGGGTGATTATATCTACGGTAACGGTCTGCACTACAAGGCTGCCGGTATCGCTATCGGTGGCGGAATCTTGGCTACTACCATGGGTGACGGTCGTCGTTCTAACGCCCAGCTCTATTCAAGTCCGTTCTAGGAGTGATAATACATGGCTATACCAGGAGGAAAAGCTCTAGAGAAATCCATGCTCGAAAAACTAGAAGGAGTTATCGGCACGGGAGACGATGCCCTGAGGATATCCGATATTAGCAGAGCTAGATTCGATGGGGCCCCGGCATTTACCGGCCCTATATCGTCGCTTCCTTCTCAGTGGACTCAGGAGCAGCGTTTCGCCGCGTTTCAGGAGAAACTAGAATCAGTGCGAGGAGCGTTATCTCCGGAACAGTACGCAAAATATAACGCAGACCTTAAGGGTGTTTATACTAAAGACTTATCAGAAGACCTTGCAAGATATAATAAAAATCAAAGTAAGAATCGTCAGGTAGACTACGGTTTCTACGAATTCTTGCAGTATAACGAGATAAAAAACAGATTTTATGGTGAGGCAGACAATGTTTTGCAGGATAGAATTGCAAACAGTGGACTTAACTTTGAGTTTAACCCGAATGAATTAAAGGTTCGACGTCAGGGACGTTATAATAAACAGGCCAAGGGAACACCTGAAGAGTACTTTAACGAGAGGCTCGTTCAGTTCACGACGTTTGTTCACGGAGAATCAGAGGCAATCAACAAAGGATATAACGTTCAGATAAACATGTTAAAACAACAACTGAAGGACCTGGACCCTCACTATTATTTTGGCGGAGCAGGAAAAACCTCGGAAGAAAAGTTACAACACTACACGGAGGATTTCGAAAAACTCAAGGATATTAAATTAGACCTGGAGGACATGAAATCCGAAATCGAAAACGTTAATCCGAAATTTGATTTTAGTAGACTCGACAGCATGGGTCTCGAAAAACAATTTTCATATCTCTCGAAATACACAAAGGTATATCAAGATAGAATCGCGGACCTGGCCGACTTACAAAACAAAATGCAGGGTATGAGTCATCAGGAATTCAACGCAGCGTGGACACATTCGGATAAACACCAACGTTGGTTAGCTCGAGCTGCCTGGGGAGACGTAGATGGAGTTCGGAGATACCGTGGAGAATACTTCCGAGACGAAGGCGAACTCGGTGACTTTATTTCGAATGTCGCGGAGCAAGCTAATAGCGTTGCCGACGACGTCGGAGCATTTACCAAGGCTTGGGACGACATGAGTCGCTCCGAGAAGAATCAGTTCTTCGTTGCCTTCGGTCCGGTAGATACCTTCAAGGGAACTAACGGTCAAAGATACGCGATAAAGCGAGGAGTTTTTCCCACGGACGAGGAGACTCAAGCTGAATACATGAATTTCTTATCTCAGAGAGAACGTAGAGAGGTCGAGGAATTCGGAGACCAGGCGTTCCAAAATAACAGTTGGGGTGGCCCTAATTTTTATAGTGATAGACCCGTTCAGCAATTCGAGGCTCAACAAGCTGCAGTAGCTGACGCCGTCGAGGGGCAACAAATTTGGAGACCCCCTGCGAGCCAGTCCGAGGCAGCCGTAGAGGAAACTAACGCTATCGCCGCCGAAATGACCGAAATGAATACCGTAGGTGAGACACCAGCAGCGGGTATTGAACGCCGAGCTGCTAATTCTATTTTGGCCGTAGATACTGCTCGCAGTTACGTGTTCGGATATAGACAGAGGGCTCTCCTCGGCATGATGGGTACAATTGGAGGCGTATCTCTCATGGAGGCAGCCATGAACGGGCCGAGTTCTGAGAGTATCGAACGAAGAAGAAAACTTACAGAAGAACGAAGACTGAGAGACTTAGGATATTGAGGTGAATTATATTGAAACAAAAGAAGAAGCTCAGCCCTGTAGAGGCTGAAAAATTAAAGGTTATTCTTCGAGACCCTGTGTTGTGGGCCAAGGCATTTATCGTTGCTCGTAATCCTGAAACCAAGAAGGACGGTCCGTGGATAGCTCGAGATTATCAAGCCGAGATTCTTCGGAATCGAGACGTCCGTAAGGTGTATCGCATGGGCAGGAGACTTGGAAAAAGTGAGTGCATGATAGTCGATGCCCTCTGGCAAGTTTGTACTCACAAGAACTATAGAGTATTATTCGTGACTCCTTACGAGAATCAGGTTGAATTGATATTCCGACGCATGAGGGAAATCATAGCTGATTCTCCTCTGATTAAACAAGAGGTAGTCAAGATTAAGAATTCACCCTACACGGTAGAAATGAGCAACGGTTCTGTTATTCTTGGATTTACCACGGGCGCGAGTTCGAATACTGGCGCAGCAAGCATAAGGGGGCAGCGCGCTGATTGGCTTTTCTTGGATGAATTGGATTAACCGTATAGTTCAATTAAAACTCCGTTAAACGACGAAAGTCTAGAAGTATAACGAACTTTTAGATAACGACGTGCCAAGCTACCTCGGCAACGATGTAGTAGTGCATAACGACTAGAGCTGAATCCCGTATCGGGATAATAAAAGCTCCACGAAAGCGGGGAACTCCACTGTAATCTTATCATCGAGAAGCATTTTACAGTGTGAAAGAAATAGTCTAATCTATCTGGTGACAGATAGAGCTGCAGATAAAGAGCTGCAGGTTAATTACGAATGTATATGGCGGAGAACGATTATCCTACTGTGGCAGCTATTGCTAACGAGCGTTCTGATATCGGTATAACAGCTAGCTCAACTCCCACGGGACACCGGGGAACCTTCTGGAAAATGTGTACCGACAAAGCCATGGGATATACCCACTGGCACTTCCCGAGTCAAAGAAGCCCGTTGTGGAATCAAGACATGGAAGACCGTGCTCGACAGGAATATAATCAGATTCAATACGAACACGAAGTCTTGGCTGAATTCGGTACCGAAGAGGCCGGTGTCTTTAACAAGGATGCTCTCGACGCTGCTCGAAATAAAATGTATTATACTTACGACCCTCTGACTAACTTGCAAATCAAGAAGTGCGAGGAACTCGGTAAAAGACCGCTCGAGTTTATCTATCGTGCGGGAGATAGAGCACCTCAGAATCTCTATCGAACTGTCGGAGTCGATTTCGATAAATATCAAGCTGGTTCAAGCATCGTAGTTTTAGACTACGATATTAAAACTAGAATGTTTTGGGTAATGAAACGTATAGAAGTTCCACGTGGAGAGTATACACTTGATAACGCCGTTAATTGGATTATCGAAGTTAACAAAATTTATGACCCGCGTTGGATATTTGTTGACCGAGGATACGGTGAACTAGTAGCTTAAGTATAGACATTGTGTTTTTCAATTAAACTGTTATAATTAAATCTGAATAGAGTACAAGGAGATGTTCAGATTGAAGATATATACAGAGTGGATTGAAAAAGCAAGTCGTTTGTATGAACAAGGAATGAAATATAATCAGATAGCTAAAGAACTTGGAGTTGACAGAAAAGTAGTTAGTTATAGGCTTCGAGAAAGAGGTTATCAATCAGACCAACGTTATGTTAGAAAC
>Ga0265301_10001577_pt1 | contig 29240 bp, 16 predicted proteins | sample AusTroGonzalo_MG_2_FD_193488 | JGI IMG/M metagenome (GOLD analysis project Ga0265301, IMG submission 193488) | Bovine rumen microbial communities from tropical cattle in Woodstock, Queensland, Australia - Gonzalo_04 | ecosystem: Host-associated > Mammals > Digestive system > Stomach > Rumen ... | reverse complement strand
GCTGCGACTGGTGAAGACTATCAACCACCAGAGCGCTATTCAGGCTCGTCTGCCCTATTTCCTGAACATTCAATAATTGAGTATTTGAAAATAAAAGGATAACACGGCATGGGTGTTGAGAGATATAGGATTGTTGAAGGCGATTTCATAAAAATCAACAAGTGGCTATTACCATTTAGTTGGTTATATGGCATGGCCTCCAAACTACGCAACACCCTGTTTGAGATGGGTGTTCTGAAGATGCGTTCCTTCCAGATACCCATCATCAGCGTAGGCAATATCACTGTTGGCGGCACGGGCAAGACGCCACACGTGGAGTATCTGGTACGTCTGCTGAAGGATCAGTTCCGTGTGGCAGTGCTCAGCCGAGGCTACAAGCGCAAGAGCAGGGGATTCATCAAGGCCGACGAACAGACCACGATGCCTGAGATTGGCGACGAGCCCTATCAGATGAAGCAGAAATTCCCTGGTGTCACCATCGCTGTCGACAAGAAACGCTGTCATGGCATAGACATATTGACAGAACAGGATGCACAGCTCGATGTCATCCTGCTTGACGACGCTTTCCAGCACCGTTATGTGAAGCCTGGCATCAATATCCTGCTGGTCGATTACCACCGTCTGATTATCTACGACAAGCTGTTGCCTGCAGGCCGTCTGCGCGAGCCACTGTCTGGCAAGGACCGTGCCGACATTGTCATCGTGACCAAATGTCCGAAGGACCTTAAGCCCATGGAGTATCGTGTCGTCACCAAGGCCATGCACCTCTACCCCTACCAGCGTCTGTACTTCACCACGCTGGAGTATGCTGCCTTGCAGCCCATGTTCCAGACAAGTCCAGCGGACATTCCACAACTCGACAGTCTGCACGACACGCACGTGTTGCTGCTGACGGGTATCGCATCGCCTGAGCAATTGGAGCACGACCTCTCACCTCTCACCTCTCACCTCACGCCACTTACCTTCGCTGACCACCATCAGTTTGCCAAGAAGGACGTCCAGCTCATCAACGACACGTTTGCTGCCCTGCCCTCTCCCAAACTCATCATCACGACAGAGAAGGATGCCACCCGTCTGAACAATATCGAGGGACTGAGTGACGACGTCAAGAAGAATCTTTATATCCTGCCTGTACGTATCAGTTTCATGCAGGACCAAGAAAATACGTTTAACCAACAAATCAGAGACTATGTACGAAAAAATTCAAGAAACAGCATCTTGGCTAAAGGCAAAGATGACCACAAGTCCGACAACGGCAATTATTTTGGGGACGGGCCTCGGACAATTAGCTTCAGAAATAACTGACAAGCTGGAGATCCCCTACAGTCAGATTCCTAACTTCCCCGTATCTACCGTCGAGGGTCACGCTGGTGCACTCATCTTCGGTAAACTAGGCGGTGTTGACATCATGGCTATGCAGGGCCGCTTCCACTACTACGAGGGCTACTCGATGAAGGAAGTCACCTTCCCCGTACGCGTCATGTATGAGCTGGGCATCAAGACACTCTTCGTGTCGAATGCTGCCGGTGGCATGAACCCCGCCTTCAAGATTGGCGACCTGATGGTCATCACCGACCATATCAATTTCTTCCCTGAGCATCCGCTACGTGGCAAGAACTTCCCCACAGGACCACGCTTCCCAGATATGCACGAGGCTTACGACCACGAGCTCATCAATCTGGCTACCAAGATTGCCAAAGAGAAGAAGATTCGTCTGGTCTATGGCGTCTATGTCGGTACGACAGGTCCTACCTTCGAGACACCTGCAGAATATAAGATGTACCGCACACTGGGTGGCGACACCGTAGGTATGTCTACCGTTCCTGAGGTTATCGTAGCCCACCATTGCGGCATCAAGACCTTCGGCATCAGTGTCGTTACCGACCTTGGCGGCTTTGACAACCCTGTGGAGGTCAGCCATGAAGAGGTTCAGGAAGCTGCCGACAAGGCTCAGCCACTGATGACCGAGATCATGCGCGAAATGATTAAGAGAACAGCATAAAAGAATTAATGGAAATAGCATCTTTAGGAGAATTCGGGCTGATAGACCGCCTCACGGAGGACATCAAGCCCCAAAACGAATCAACAAAGTACGGCGTAGGCGATGACTGCGCCGTACTTCACTACCCAGACAGCGAAGTACTCGTCACCACCGACATGCTGATGGAGGGCGTCCACTTCGACCTGACGTATATCGACCTTCAGCATTTAGGTTGGAAGTCAGCAATGGTAAATATCAGCGACATCTTTGCCATGAACGGCACGCCTCGCCAGATGACGGTATCACTGGCCCTGAGCAAGCGTTTCACCGTCGAAGACGTGGAGCAGTTCTACAGCGGACTGCGTATGGCGTGCGACAAATGGGGCGTCGACGTGGTTGGTGGTGACACTACCTCGTCATACACAGGTTTGGCCATCTCGATTACCTGTATCGGTGAGGCCCGCAAGGAGGACATTGTCTATCGCAACGGTGCCAAGGAAACCGACCTAATCTGTGTCAGCGGCGATCTCGGTGCCGCCTACATGGGCCTGCAACTCTTGGAGCGCGAAAAGTCCGTCTATTACCAAATGGTAGACGAAGCCAAGAAAAATGGCAAGCCCGTTCCTGACTTTCAGCCCGATTTTGCTGGCAAGGAATACCTATTGCAGCGCCAGCTCAAGACGGAGGCCCGTGGCGACATCATCCAACGCCTGCGCGAAGCAGGAATCCGTCCCACAGCCATGATGGACATCAGCGATGGTCTGTCCTCAGAGCTCATGCACATCTGCAAGCAGAGCAAGGTGGGTTGCCGCATCTTCGAAAAACAGATACCCATCGACTACCAGACGGCTGTCATGGCCGAGGAGCTGAACATGAACGTTACCACCTGCGCCCTCAATGGCGGCGAGGACTACGAACTGCTGTTCACCGTCCCCATTGGCGACCACGAGAAGATACAGGACATGGACGACATCAAGCTCATTGGTCACATCACCAACCAGAGCCTCGGCCACATCCTCATCACCCGCGACGACCAGGAATTCGAGCTCAAAGCACAGGGTTGGAATCCGCTGAGCAAAAGAAACTAAGAACACAAGAGTGGCATTACTGCGACACTCTACATGAGGATATAAATACATTTTGGGCTCGCAATGACTGCGAGCCCAAAATGCGTTTGTCAACCCTTACAGCGGGAAGCGTGGATTATACAGTTCTCCCGTCCCCGTAGGCTTGATACCGCTATCGAAAGTCGCCCAATTCTTAAGCGTGAAAATCCTATGCAGGCGGTCACAGTAGTAACTCAGCGTGATAACCTCGGTGGAACTGTTGCCTGCAATGGTCAGTGCGAAACCGCCATGAGCAGTATCAACATAGGCCACCCCACGTACTTCATTGTCAACGATGGCACAGAGCATGTCCTGACTGCTTGAATAGGCATTCAGCTCTGACTGCAAGTTGAGGAACACCGACATAGATTGTTCGTAGTGCATATAGTCTGGTGACTGCCATGTAGGACGTGCATCATTACCTGTCATGATGCCACTTTCAGTGGGTGTGCTCGACTCGTCGTCTGAGGAGCAGCCCCACACCGTCAGTGTGAAGGCTGCTATGATGCAAATAATTTTCTTCATCGTTTTATGATTTCAATTTTACCATTGTGAATATAGAATCCCTTTCGTTGGGGCTGTTTCTCTAACAGGTGTCCGTCCAACGTATACCAGTGACCGTCAGTGTAGTTGTCAATATTGGTAAATCTGATGACAGTAGGTTCAGCAGGTGTACCCACCATCGCATCGGCAGTATAGTTCATACCATTCTTGACGGCTGCTATGGTTTGTCCGTCACGCTCTATGCAGAACACCAGAGGTGCTGTCTCGACACTGCCAATGTTCATATAGAACGAGCCGTCAGCCTGGCTCTCTGCCATACCGCACAACTGACCGTCAACATAGGCCATGAGGCGATCTCCAGCCTGCAGTTCTACACCTTCGGTCTTTGCCACCATCGTCATCGTTGTGGCCGTACGGTTATCAAACAGAGGTGCCATATTGGGCGCATTTTCCGCACCCGCATAACGATTGTCATTATAATAGAGCGGATAGATGAAACTTACTGGATTGGCATCTTTACGTTTCAGCATATAGCCCTTACCCTGTTCCATGTAAAGCAGTGAACCCTTCCAGATGAGCTGTCCGCTACTGTTCCTGCTGAGTATGGCAAAGGCATCCTGCGATTTCAGCACGTCACCTTCACTGCCCACCATGGCGTATTCGCTCATAGCCTGAGAGATGGGCAGATTGATGGGCGACTGGTAACCGATACGGTTCCAACCCTGCTTCACATCGATATAACAATATGAGTAGGCACCACGAATATAGACCTTCTTAGGACTGTTGGAATAGACGCGGTACATGATTCTCGGGTCTAAGTCAATCAGTTGGTCTTCCTTGTCCCACTTATAGTGCCAGGTGTTATCAGCCTTCCAGCAGTAGATGACGTTGGCTTTTCCCTGACTAACCACTTCGATGGCATCGCCCTCTTCCCACTTAGCAGCTCCGTTGAGCAGACTGCCAATGGTAATAGAGTCTTCAAGTACTACCTTGACTGATACCCAGTTCCATCCTTCGGCCAAGTCAATGGTCTGCACCTCATCCACCATGTTCTCGAGCATGACGGGCTGGGCACTGCTACCCAAGATAGAGTCCGCATAGAACTTGATGTTCTGATCGTCTTGTGTGTAAAGGATATGGGTCTTGCCCGTAGAAGCATCATAGAAGCGGAAGCTGAGCGGTGTGTTCTCCTTCGGATTACCATAGACCGTGAGATAGGTCAGCGCCTCGTTGGCATTGGCCGTCTGGTCTACCTCCACATGGGCCACACCCATTACCTCTTGTGAGGGGCCAAATGCCGCCAGCATGTCGCGCTGGTCGGTAGATACGTGCTTGTCAATGGTAACGCGGGCAACGATGTGCATTAGTCCGTTCTTGTTCTTCAGCTCATTGCTTATCGCCCAATCGGGTTCCTCGCCCGTTACGGTGACATTCACTGGCAGCGGTTCGTTCATGTCGCTCTCGCTGATGAGTGACACCACTTCATTATAGGTACCTATATTCATATAGGGTGACACCTCAAAGGTAATGGTTTCTTCATCTTGCGCGCTGATGGTACCTTGTGTCTTCGAGGCACTCAGCCAGAAGGGCAGATCATGCAGTTCATAGGACTGCTGTTGTCCACTCAGGTTCTGTATAGTTACCATGAAGGTATCCCCCGCTCCATAATCGACGGTACGGTTGACGCGCTTCACATCCCAGCGCAGCGGATTGCGGTACACATAGAGATTCATTGTAAGCGGACTGGCCATCGTGTTACCGTTCAGGTCAGGCACGTCACGCACAGTCACATAGACGTTGCTCTTCTCTATCTGGAAGTCAGGCACGTCAAGGTTAATCAGCAGGTCATTATTGTTGGCCACATAGCTGAAGCGCACATTGTCCAATTTACGGGTGCTGGTCATGGGCGCATACTGGCTGCGGTCCACATGGGCCTCAACCACCGACTGTACTATCAGGGTGTCGTTGCGTTGTGCTATCACGTTGCCCTGGGCATCCTTATAACGCTTCAGACTGATACCCGTAGGCATAAGTCGTTGTGTGCCGTCGTCCTGAAGTTCAGAACGTCCGAAGTCCAGATAGGCCATAAGCGCCGTCTCCTTACCAGTCGGTGTCTGGGTGGTATAGGTCTGGAGCAAGTTCGGTGGCAGCACGCTCTCAAACATGGCCACCTCGTCGATATTACCCTTGAGCACGCGTTCACACATGGTAGAGCTGGTATAGGTAGCACCCAAAGCCAGGTTGTTACCCATTATACCACCCAGTGTATCTACAGCGAACGACTTCACCAGATTCTTGTCAATGTAGATATTACCCACATTACGGCTACGCGACACTGTCATGGCATAGTGATGCCAGCTGTTGTCGTTAACGATGCTGTTGGTCTTGATTTCGCGGTTGCCTGAGCGGAACACTACCTCGCCCTCTCGCAGACCGATGTTAAAGTGGTTGCGTGCGTCGGCTTCCGTCGTAGCCTCGCCATTGGCCATGAGTGTAGCTTCCTCATCGTCGGTACGGAACCAGAACATCAGCGTATAATCCTGATAGTCGGTACGACTGAAACGGTCAGGCTGCAAACGTACGCCCTCGGTACCGTCCAATGCTATCGAGATACCATCCGGACGCTTCCATACGTGGTCGGACAGTTCCAAGTCGTTGGCCCCCACTGCACGGTCGTAGCTGTAGCTGCCCGTGCCTTCGTTCATTGGATAGTTGTCCAGTAGACCGTACTCATAGCCTGTCAGCGTCTTTTGGGCAAATTCGCCCAGTTCGGCAGCCGAAAGACTGCGGTTCCACAGGCGGAACTCCAACATCTCACCCTGATAGTTGCTAAACGTATCGTCGCCACCGCAACCTATCCATAGTGCATCATTAATCTGGTAGACGCCGGCAATACGCTTCTGTCCTACAAGACTGCTACCATCATAGAGTGACAGCAGCATCGAGTCGGTTTCCTGCTGCAGACTATAGGCCACCTGACGAATGCCGTTGAAGGGGATAGGCTTCTGGCTGGTGACTTCCTCGCCTGCAATACGTGCAATGAGTCGGTGGTCAGGCGTCAGACCGAAGTTTGCGCCATTGTAGTAGCCGTTGTGCGAGAATACAATCATGTTCTCGTCCGTCTTGGCGGGGTTAAGCATCACATCCACGGTAAAACTCTTACCCGTCAAGTTACAGTTGGACTTGGACATAGCCCATGTATTGCCAGTAAAACCAAGCTGTGTTGACAGTGAGATATCCTTGCTGACGGGTGTTCCCAACACCTCAAAGTTGTTAATCGTACTGAGGTAGTTGCCGGCAATAGCCTCTGAGAACGATATCTTGATGTCGTCGCCAATACCCAGGATGCCGTTCTGAGGTTCAGGGGTGCCGAAGGGTACAGGCCGACGGGTGTCCTTGATTCCGCTCAGAATAGGCGATGCCGCTGTCAGGAAGCCATTGCCATAACGGCAATACACTACTGCCCTCAGGTCGTATCGCTGTTCTATCGGGTCTTTCTCGCCAAAGAAGCGTGTCTGTATAGCACCATTGGAAGGAATGCTGTCCACCACACCAGAGGCTTGAGCCATCAGTGTGCGGTCATTATAGAACGAGCAGATGTTCACCCAGTCCTTGTCGCCCTGCGTCGAGAGTTTGTATTGCAACTCAATATGGTCGAAACCACGGTAGTTCACGTCGAATCCCTCAATGCGTACAGGCAGGAAGTAAGCCTGCTGCTTCGCGTCGTAGCTGCTCTCAGTGTTCACCACCCAGTTACCTCCTGGGGCTGTTACCTTTACCTTGCCTGCAGACGGCACGAAATGAGCAGAGATATACGTATTGTATGTACGGGGATCATCATCTGGGTCATAGAGGGTAATGGCCAGGTTCTCATAGTCGAAAGCCTCGCCGGGGTACACTTCTATCTGCTTGGTCAGCACCTCGTTAGGCGTGAGTGCCACCGTATAGCCATCACCATTCAGTACGTTGCCATCTACCATGATCTTCGCTCCCTTCGGGTTGTATTTGTTGTCAACGGCCAGTTTGAAATAAGGTGTCGTATTATCTGGCATCTCACTCTCATTGGCCAGATAGAGCGTAAAGCGGGCAGGCTCGTCGAAAGGCACATTGCTTACCGATGCCTGTTCCGTCCAGATGCGCAACTTGTGTAACTCAATTGTCTTGGCATCAAGCACAGTACCAGGATTGTAGTACTTAGTCCGACGCTCATCCTCATAGGGCGAGGCAGTGGCACCGCCACGGGTCCTATAGACAAAGCTACTATATACTGGCGTCTGGAACTGGTCCATATACGACGATGAGTTGGTAAAGCCGCTGGTAAGTATTTTGCCGTTGCGTATCTTATCCAAATAGTCCTTGGTAAGGCTATAGAAGATATTGTCGGCGGCATCTTCATTACCGATGTTGAGCAGACTGCTCTTTGTGCGATAGACATCCACATTCAGCATGCTCTTGGGTGTTACCGAGAGTTTGAAACCTATTTTCTTGCTCCACGACTCATTTATACCGTTCTTATCGTTGAAGTTAGCCGACAGAATGGGCTTGAATTTCAGTTTGATGCTCGAGCCAACCACAGAGATATCGGCCACAGCAGACCCAACATCATCAGAGCCGATGGTATAAGGCTCGCTTCTCACATTGCCTGAAGAAAACACTTTTTCAAGCAGGTTACCAATAGGGCCAAGCAACTGGGAGAATCCACCACCGAAGTTGTTCATAATGGGCCAGCGCAGATAACGCGTACGATCGCTGCTGAATGAGAAGTTCTCGGCATACTGAACGCTGGCAGCACCGTCAAAGTCATAGTTCTTTACCAGATCGGTAGCCGTCAGTTTCTCCTCTTCATTCTTCATGAGGAAACGCAACCAGCAGGCAGCCTCATTATTCAGGGCTGCTATACTGTCACGCATTGCTGACTTGACAGCTCCCTTCGGGTTGTATTGGGTGTAGGTGGGTTTGTCATTCGCGTCAGTCAGTCCAAAGAGCTTATCGTTTTCATCGACATTGCTCACATACGAGCTGAAGCCTTGCTTATCGGCCAGTGCCTGAGCATAGTCTGGTGCTGTTCCCTTAGGTAGGATGAGCGAGTTGCGGATACGCATCAGGTTGGGCAGAATCTCATTTTCTATGTGGTATTGCGAATGAACGAATGAAGAACTGACATCCATGCTGACACCAAGCACCTCATCACGAATCAGATAGATGGGCTTGCCGTTGGGGTCATGCCCGGTTGCCAATACCTTCATGGTGCCATTCTTCACAGTGACAGGCGTTCCGCTTGAAGTATTGAAGGTACCGCCTTGGTGGGTGGTCATGAGCTGATAAATATTCTCAGGTATCACACGGACGGCCACAGCATCCTGTAGCACGATATTGTCGGTCATACCAATAAAGAGGTCAGCCTTTGGACCAATCCACTTCTTGCCTGATGAGGTCTCGATATGCTCATTGATGTCAATGGCGTAGCTATAGTTCCACGACCATCCGAAATAGGTGGCCAGCGTTACTGAGAAGTTTTGTGTAGTCTTGACATTATTGATGTTGCCGGCCTCAGTACCTGTAACTCCTGCCATACCGATGACGCCAGTGTAATAGTTGGCTCCGCTACCTGTTTCCTTGGTAATGTCGAAGCCTGCTGACGCATCGATATTTGCCGAATAGCTATAGCTCAGCTTGGAGCCTTGTTCCATATAGGCCGAGCTGCCACCGCCTGGCGGATCTCGCAGGATGTCAATCAGGTGTGGAATACCCTTGACCACCATGCGATTGCCATTGCTCTTAGGTATGCTGGCCATCACAAAACCCTTGATAGGTTGCACGTCGAAATAAGTTCCATCGTAAAGCAGCGTAATGCTGACGGTCTTGGTAGCCTTGTCGTCCTCGAGGGTAAAGGTCGTGTTCTGAGGAGTGAAGACGTATGAACCACCACCCAGACTGTCAAGTTCGACCTTGTCCACAGTGGTGCTGCTCACCAGTCCGTTGCTGAACGTCACTTCCCCACCCTTCAGCTTGACCACGTCAGCCTCTCGGCGGTTGTCGTTATTAAAATAGTAACGTTCCACAGCCTGCAAAACCCATCCATAGGGCGAGCCTGCCATGAACACAGGACAGCCGAAGGAGTAGCCTGCCTCACTGTCCCATAGCGACACCATCGTCTTGTTGCCGATGTTGTCCTGACTCTGATACTGCTTCACACCGTAATAGTTCTCACCCGTGGAATTGAACTGGATGACATCAAGGGAAGGAACACTGTGGTAGATACGGCTATAGACGGCGGTATCGCCCTGTTGGCATGCGGTCAGATCGAGCGTCTCACCAACCTTTCCTTCCTGGAAGAGCGTGCTGTAACCCGTTGCCGACACCTCAGTGACCTTATATTTCACAGGATATACCCAGAGCTGATACTCGCCCGACTTCTCGTCTGGGCAGATTGTGATGCTGCGGCGGTTGCTGCAAACGGTCGTCGTATCGGTACGTCCGTGCGCTATCACATCCGCATGTTCTTTCTTAGTGGGGTCTAATGGGTCATAGACAATATATGAGGTGTTGTCGCCCTCCAGCATCAGCACAATCTTCAGGCTGTCGCCCAGGTTGTTCTTCGACAGCGACTGTCCCAGCGGCAGCTGGCCCTGCTCGTTACCACCTACCACGCGTCCACGCAGCGCAACGCGTGTCTGGTCCCAGAGGCGCACTGTGCTGACGTCCTTTGTCCAGTTGTAGTCGCGCAGGTCGCCCGTCTGTGAATCAGGATTCTGCAGATAGCCGTCATTCTTGAACTGATGGCCCTCCTTTACAGCCTGCACACGGTGCGTACCTTTAGGAATACTCAGCGAGAAGGCTCCTTGGTTGTCAGTGACGATAGGCTGTTGGTTGGCATTGACCATCAATACGCCATCGCGGCGGAACTGTACGCCAGGCACCGGTATGGTAGTACCTTCGTAATAGACGTTGCCGCTATATATATAATAGGTATTGATGGTAAATATGAAGTTGTTACGCAGGTTTACTTCATCGTCGAAGCTGACCGTCTGCGGCTCGAAGCTGCCCGCATCGCCCATCGAGGCCACACTGATGCGATAGCTGCCCGCCTGCTGATAAATCAGTCCGCTGAGTTCGAAGAAACCTGTCGAGTCCGTCACAGCGGTGGCTATAGTGGCACCCACAATGTCGCCTATCGGTTCAGCAGTCACGGTAAGGCCACCTAAGCCAGTACCGTCTGCCAGACGCACATAGCCGCGTACCATACCCGTCGGTGCACACTGTCCGGTAACGGTCTGTCCATTGACCTTCAGTCCCTCACACTGCATCACAGATTCTACGCGATAGTCATAGACGTGTTGCGGACGGGGTTTCTTATCAATATAGAACAATTGCGTAAGCCCAGTAGCCAGCGTGTCCCATGGTTCACTGTCGGAGACACCGTGTTCACGACGCATCACGCGGTAGTAGTCATTGTCACCGCCCGTGTTGCTCCACGACAGTTCCACCGTACTCTGCCGCTGCTTGGCCACAAGGTTGACAATGCTGTCGTTGTTCATGAACTTATAGACGGCATCGGCCCCCGTTTCCTGCTTTACAAACTTCAACTCCAAACTGTCGGCACTGTTCTCACGGAAATGCAGGGGCGACGAACCACGCTTCATAACCAGGCGGAAGTCGTAATCCACGCACTTGCGCGTCAGTTGCAGTGTGTATTGGCCTTTGGAGATGATAGCTGTGTCACCCGAAAGGTCGCGACACTCAGTGGCAACAATCTCTCCGGCATCGTTCTTCATGTCTATATACAGCAGCAGTTTAGCACGGGGATCCCAGATATCACGACTCTTGTCGTCAAAGACCGCCCAACCTCTTGCCATGAAAGATAAGTTAAAGCCCATGGTAAGCGGGTCGTACATCGTACCTGACATATTGAATGCCCATACAGTGTCTTTGTAGAGGAAGAAATTCCCCCCTCTCATGCCCTGAACGTCGTAATCCACAAGGCTCTCCAGAGTTTCATATAGCGGGGAGCCCGTAAAACTGGTATTGACTCTCGGGGCGTCAGGTATCTGGCCGCCATAACCCCTGACTATCTTGGTCAGATACGAATAGTCGGGATATACAAAATGGAAATTGGATGAAGCCGGTAAATCTACTATTTTACCTGCACTTTTGTCTATAAAGTACTGCTTGTAGGTTTGGATGGCATCGGCGGGTGACTTGAACTCATATTTATAGGCACTCCATACAATGAGAGGGTTCCTGCATACTACAACACCCCAGACGCCACCGCCATTATTCACGGCATTTGATGGGTTATCGTAAATCTTTCCATCCTTACCCAGCACATCGCCCAGCTTTCCAAAACTAGATGCCCATAATAAGTTGACACTATGCTGGTCATTATTACCCCAGTCGGCAGCTTTCTCTACCTTTCCAGAGGACATCTGCGTCAGGTAAAGGGGCGAAGTCTGCTGACACAACTTGCGGCCAGCCTCTGCGGGCCATCCCCACATAGAGGTTGCCATACGGCGAATGCGGTAATAGACTTCCTTGCCCAGGTAACTGTTCAGATAGTCTTCGTCCACATAAGAATACGCTTTCTGACCCGACTCATAACTCACCTGGCCAATAGTCATCCACCCGCTGTCGTCATCGTCGCTGTTGCCTGAGAGGTTACGTTGTATCTCCCAATAGTCAGTCTCCACGATATCCTCCAACTCCGCGTTTTCCACCTTCCATGTAAGTGTCACTTGACCACTATACTCCAAGGTAGCCATAAAATCAACGGCCTGATGCAGGGGCGGCATCTTGATGCGTTCCGACTCAATGTCCAGCGTGTTGCCATCATTGTCCACGATGTTACATTTCAGGTATAAGTCCTTTAACGCTCTGTCAGCAGGCATATAAACATAGCCAGAGAGTGCCGTAGAGCTCAGCGTCATACTTTTGTTCTCGCCACTGATACGGTCCGTATAATAGACACTGATACTATTGACTTTCCTAGCTGTAATGGAATAAGGCAGGATAATCTCGTTGACGTGTCCTTTTTCGAAGGCCAGCATCGGATCCATCAGCATCACGTTGACGTTGGGCGGTTCCGAAGTGGTGAAATCACCCAGGCTGATGTCCATCGGGGCCCCCTTGCCGGTGGCCTCGTCCCATACAACGTTGGCACGCAGATGAAGCTTCTTGCCCTGCCATTCGTATGGAACATCCCAGTTTACCTTCATGGTCTTGTGGTCACTGTCTGATAAGTCAGCACCAAGCATGAATTTCGACCACTCGCCTGGTTTCAGTGTCCTGTTGTCATATTGACTGCCATAGTGTTCACGTATCACGACGAACGTACCATAGTCTTCAGGCCAGACACACGACCTATCTTCCCAGTTTTCGCCTTCGCTCTTCCACCAGAATAATTTCTTCGTCGAGCCGTCACAGGTAACCTCAATATAGCTATCGTCGGTCACATAGACATTGCCCGAGAGGGCCCAGTAGTCGAAAACCGGCAACGAGAATTGGATAGTTGCCTTGCCTGTCAGCATTGCTGTATAGTTCTGCTTGTCCTTAATGAAAGAAGCCGCCTCTGTCATCTGTGGCAGTAGCAGAAATACGAGCACTAAAAGGCGTTGAATTTTTTTAGTCATATTTGTTATCGTTTTTAGTTATCAACGGATTAGCCTACACACGGCTATACTATTGGATGCTGCAAAGATACAAAACAAAATCGGGAAATACAAACAAAAAGTCAATTTATTTTTGAGCATGTAGCAGAAAAATGAAGATTTGTAGCCATAAGGAGAAGTAACAGAATGTCGTTTTCAAGACAAAATGAGAGGAAATTGAAAAAAAAATGGCTAAAAGTTTGGCGGATTGTTTTTTTTGTTGTACCTTTGCACCCGCAAACGAAAGGATGCAGTGTTCTAACAAACATTTTGGTGCCTTAGCTCAGTTGGTAGAGCATCGGACTGAAAATCCGTGTGTCCCCGGTTCGATTCCTGGAGGTACCACTTTTCCTCCTTTCATTATGAACCCCTGTCTTAGAGATTTCTCTAGCAGGGGTTTTTCTGTAAATATTAAAAACAATAAGGAATATGGGAATTGTTATTGGAATTGATGTGGGCATATCGACCACGAAGATTGTAGGACTGCGTGAAGGGCGCGTGCTCTCCCCTATCCGTATCACGGCTGCCGACCAGGTAACATCACTCTATGGTGCCTTTGGCAAGTATCTTCACGACAACAAGATAGCGCTGGGCGACGTGGAGCAGGTGATGCTGACAGGCGTTGGCGCAGGCTACATTGACGAGAACCTGTATGGGATTCCTACACAGAAGGTCGACGAATTTGTGGCCGATGGTCTGGGCGCCCGTTTTGAGAGCGGACTGGCCAAAGCCATCGTCGTCTCGATGGGTACTGGTACCAGCTTCGTGCAGTGCGATGGCGACGACATCAAGCATATCGGTGGTTTGGGCATCGGTGGCGGCACGCTGCAAGGCCTGAGCCGTGTCATGCTGAACACGCGCGACCCCAAGCAGATTCAGAGCTTAGCCATGAAGGGCGACATCCGCAACATCAATCTGCAGATTGGCGACATTTCCACCCATCCGCTGCCAGGACTCCCCATGGATGCCACCGCCTCGCTGTTCTCCAAGGCACAATACGATGCGCCCAAGGAGGATTTGGCATTAGGACTGATTGTCATGGTGCTGCAAACCATCGGTTCTGCTGCCATTCTGTCTTCCCTCAACTCAGGCATCAAGGACTTCGTGCTCATTGGCAACCTCACGCTGCTGCCTCAGTGCAAGGAAATCTATCCCATGTTGGAGAAACTCTACAGCGTCCATTTCCACATCCCCAAGTACGCCGAGTTCTGTACAGCCATCGGTGCAGCGCTGAATTACAAGAAGTAAATTATAAAAAAGATATGCTTTCACAAATCCTGGACTTGTCGTCGACAAATCCAGGATTTGTGGCTTGTAAATCTAGGACTTACACGTAATATACATTACTCTTTGCGATGCTTGTCGAACTTGCGGAGGAAATAGTTGAAGGCTTCCAGTCCGAAGAGTACTAAGACGGTGCAGGCGGTGGACAGGATGTACATGCCGCCGCCACAGGCGAGGCCGATGGCGGCAGTGACCCAGAGGCCTGCTGCGGTGGTAAGTCCGCTGACCATATTTTCCTGTTTACGGAAGATGATGGTACCGGCACCGATGAAACCGATACCGCTGACGACCTGGGCAGCGACACGGCTGACATCCCAACGTGATGTCATCCCGTCCATCTGGACATCACCAAAGCCGTAGGCAGACACTATCATGAACAGTGCAGATCCTAAGGCAACGAGGAAATGGGTGCGGAAGCCTGCCTCCTTGGCACGGTATTCACGTTCGAGACCAATGAGTCCGCCAAGCAGTGCGGCAACAAAGATTCGTAGAATAAATTCGTACTCCATAGTTAAATGATGTTATTTGCCTGCAAAGATACGAAAAAGTTTCGTATCTTTGCAAAAATAAAACCCAAAAACGAGAAAAAAGATGAAACTGCTTTTGTTTGGATTAGGCATGCAAGAAATCATAGTCATTGCACTGATTGTGCTGTTGCTGTTTGGCGGCAAGAAGATTCCCGAGCTGATGAAGGGCTTGGGCAAGGGCGTCAAGAGCTTCAAGGACGGCATTAAGGAAGTGGATGACGAAGTGAAGGAAATAAAGGAAGTGAAGGAAATGACGGATGAGGAAGTAAGGAGTGAAAACTGATCCGCTAACCTTCTGGGACCACTTGGACGTGTTGCGCTCGTCGCTGATACGGATGGGTGTAGCCGTCGTGGTATTCGCTGTGGCAGCGTTCTGTCTGAAAGAGCCACTGTTCAGCGTGGTACTGGCTCCGCGGAGTAGCAACTTCGTGACGTACAGGTTGCTGAGCGTGGACCCGTTCACGATTCACCTGATGAATACGGGACTGACGGAGCAGTTCATGATTCACATGCGTACGGCAATCTATGCGGGACTACTGGTGGCTTCACCTTATATATTATATGAATTGTTCCGATTCGTGTCGCCAGGACTCTACCAGAACGAGCGGCGCTATGCCGTCTGGATAGTGGGAGCAGCGTATGTGATGTTTCTGTTGGGAACGCTGATTAACTACTTCGTGGTGTTTCCGCTGACGGTCAGGTTCTTAGGCACGTATCAGGTGTCGCCCGACGTTGCCAACATGCTGACACTGCAGTCGTATATCGACACGCTGATAGGTATGAGCCTGGTTATGGGCGTGGTGTTCGAGCTGCCTGTGGTTTGCGGTCTGTTAGGACACATGGGACTGATAAACAGCCACATGATGAGTGAATACCGCCGACATGCCATCGTGGCCATCCTCATCGTAGCGGCCATCATTACGCCGACAACGGATATGTTTACGCTGTTCGTCGTGGCACTGCCGATCTATCTGCTATACGAACTAAGTATACAAATCGTGAGAATAACTAAACGAAACTAAACAATACTTTATGCTAAGAAAGATTAGAATTACACTGGCCACCGTGATGTTTATCGGCATCACGTGGTTGTTCGTGGATTTCACAGGAACGGCATACCACTGGTTTGGGTGGATGCCAAAACTACAGTTCTTAGAGGCTGTGCTGGCACTGAACGTGGCAGTCATCATCGGATTGGTTGTGCTGACGCTGGTCCTTGGACGCATCTACTGCTCGGTTATCTGTCCGTTAGGTATCATGCAGGACATCTTCGGGTGGTTGGGCAAGAAGGCGAAGAAGAACCGTTACACGTTTTCCAAGGCACACCTATGGCTGCGTATCATTTTCTTTATTGCCATGTTTCTTGCCATCCTGTTGGGCATGGGCACCATTGTACAATTGTTGGCCCCCTACTCTGCCTTCGGACGCATTGCCACGAATCTGCTGCAACCCGTATGGCAGGCAGGCAACAACGTGCTGGCCTCGATAGCCGAACACTACGACAGCTACGCCTTCTACCACTCGAACATTTGGCTTAAATCCGGAGTATCGTTAATTATTGCCGGAGTAACGCTCATTACTCTCGGAGTATTGGCCTGGCGCAACGGACGAACCTACTGCAACACCATCTGCCCTGTTGGCACGCTGTTGGGAATGCTTTCGCGCTTCTCGTTCCTGAAGATTCATTTCGACACAGAGAAGTGCCGCAACTGTTCGCTGTGTACGAAGAACTGCAAGGCGGCCTGTATCGACTTCAAGACGCACACGGTGGACTATAGCCGTTGTGTGGTCTGCGGCGACTGCATAGAGAGTTGTAAGTTTGGGGCGCTACGGTATTCTATAGGAACTAGTAGAACTAGTAAAACTAGTGAGACTAGTCAGACCAGCGAGACTTGCCCAACAAGTGAAGGTCGTCGTTCGTTCCTCTTGGCCTCGGCCATGCTGACCACGGCAGCCATCGCCCAGAAGAAAGAAAAGATGATGGATGGTGGACTGGCTGAGATTGCCGATAAGGTGGCTCCTGAGCGTCAGACACCATTGACGCCACCGGGATCGCGCTCAAGGGCAAACCTCGAGCAACGCTGCACGGGTTGTCAGCTATGTATTTCGCAATGTCCGAACGAGGTGCTGCGCCCATCGAGCGACCTGATGCATCTGATGATGCCAGAGATGTCATATGAGCGCGGCTACTGTCGTCCTGAGTGTAACCGCTGTTCGCAGGTATGTCCTGCTGGTGCCATCCAGCCGATAGCTGCGGAGGACAAGGCTTCGACGCAGATTGGCCATGCCGTATGGATTAAGAAGAACTGCGTGATACTGACTGATGGTGTGGAGTGTGGCAATTGTGCAAGTCGCTGTCCTGTAGGTGCTATCGAGATGGTGCCCAGCGACCCCAATGATGACGAATCGCCCTATGTTCCCGCTGTGAACGAGGCCCGCTGTATTGGTTGCGGTGCGTGTGAATATCTGTGTCCGGCTCGTCCGCATAGCGCTATCTATGTTGAAGGACACGAAATGCACAAGGAAATATAATAAAGACAAGCAAAACAATTAAGACAACTATTTATCCCTGCATTATAGCCGTCCCTTTTCAAGGGACTCTAAATGTCCAAGTTGTCTTCTAAAAAAGTAAAAGGTATGAAGAAAGATATAACAAGACGTAATTTCTTGAAGCTGTTGGGTGGCGGAGCTGTGGCGACTGCTGCCGTGATGACAGGTTGCAAGCCGAAAACGGCATCGAAAGCCGTTGAAGAATATAAGCAGCAAGTGGAGCCACCTGTGGGCAAGATGACGTATCGTACGAATCCCAATAACCAGGACAAGGTATCTATTCTGGGCTACGGTATGATGCGTTTGCCGTCGAAGACTGAGAATAAGGACGACTTCGATCAGGATATGATTAACCGTCAGGTGGACTATGCCATTGAGCACGGCGTGAACTACTTCGACACAAGCCCCGTGTACTGTCAGGGTAAGTCGGAAGCCTGCACGGGTATCGCCCTGAAGAAGCACGACCGAAAAAAAGTGTTTATTGCAACAAAGCTGTCGAACTTCCACCCCGACACACAGAGTCGTGAGGCCAGCATCGCCATGTATAAAAACTCGCTGGAACAACTACAGACAGACTATATAGACTATTATCTGCTGCATGCCGTAGGCGGTGCGATGTTCGAATTCGAGAAACGCTATGTGGAGAATGGCATGATGGACTACCTGATGAAGGAGCGCGAGGCAGGTCGTATCCGTAACCTTGGCTTCTCGTTCCATGGCAAGAAGGAAGTGTTTGACGAGATTCTGGCTACTCACGAAAAGTACCACTGGGACTTCGTACAGATTGAGCTGAACTACCTGGACTGGGACTATGCAGACGAAATCAGTAAGAGTAATGTGGATGCAAGCTATCTATATGCTGAATTACAGAAGAAAGGCATCCCCGCTGTTGTGATGGAACCCCTGTTAGGCGGACGCTTGGCTAACCTGCCCAACTATCTGGCTGCCGAGCTGAAGAGTCATGCGCCTGAGCGTAGCGTGGCATCATGGGCTTTCCGTTATGCCGGTACACCCGAAGGTGTGCTGACAGTGCTTTCGGGCATGACCTATATGGAACACCTAAAAGACAATCTGCTGTCGTATTGCCCGTTAGTGCCACTGAACAAACAGGAACAGGAATATCTTCATAAGAAAGTTGCCGACCGCATTGTGGGTCTGGAGAACATTCCCTGCAACGACTGCAAATACTGTATGCCCTGTCCGTACGGCATCGATATACCAGCTATCTTCGTACATTATAATAAATGTAAGAACGAGGGAACGCTGCCACGCGAGAACGTGGATGCAGAGTATGCTAAACTGCGCCGCAACTATCTGATTGGACTGGATCGTGCCGTACCACGACTGCGACAGGCAGACCACTGCATAAGTTGCGGGCAATGTGAACCACACTGCCCGCAGAGTATTCGCATTCCGCGCGAATTGCGTAAGATTAGCGAATTCGTAGAAAACCTACGACGGAGTCAAGAGGTTTAGAAACCAGGACCTCCAAAGTTTCCGCCACCGAAGCCGCCTCCACCGCCGAAGCCGCCTCCGCCGCCGAAGCCACCGCCTCCGCCAAAGCCGCCACCACCAGGTGCACCGCCAAAGCCAGGGAATGAAGGAGCGGGTTCTCTACCAATCTTCATGAGTAAACGAAGTAATGCGCGTCGACGCTGTGACCATGTGGGATAGTCGTCAGCGCGCAATACTCTTGTCTGGAAACCAGGCATACGCATGCCGCCACCCTGTTGTCCCATGAATTCAAGGTTGCTCGTAGTGAGGATACATGGCTTGGTATGTCCATCGGCCAGCAAGCGGTCGGCAATAGCATCAGCACCACCCACCTTAAACCAGCTCTCCATTGTATCGTTCTCACCAGGTACCAGCTGAATCATGACAGGCATGCCAGGCTGACCTTGACCAATGGTGCCAGACATATACCATGCCTCCTGACGTTCTACGTCATAGCCCGTACGACCATGAGGAATGTCGCCCATCTGAGCAAAATTGAAGGGGCCGTAAGGATTGTCGGCAATGCTGTATTTGAAACCACGATCGGGCGAAAGCAACATGTTCTGTGGGTCAGCCACACGAGTACCGTCAACGATGAAGCAGTACTTGAAGGTCTCCATGACAAAGTCGGTCATCGTTACAGACCAGATTCCATCAGCATCCTTGGTCATGGCCAGATTCTCGGGCAGGATCTCACACTCCAGCTCTACCTTCTGGGCATCGGGGGCCTTCATGCGGAAGATGATGCTGTCCTGAGAATACTCAGGCGAAAGGATGGGGCGTGGGAAGAGACGAGCCATCACACCAGGCGTGAACTGCTGTTCCTGACCAGTCTTGGCAGGAGCAGGCTTTCCGTCCTTCATAGCAGCCTCGGCAGCCTTCTTGTTGAACAGCAGAGGCAGGGTCTTCGAGAGGAAGTATTTGGCATTCATCCATGTATGGCCGAACTTGTCATTCGTGAACTCCTTTACGCTACGGATACCTTTCTGGTCGAGGAACTCCATATAGTCACGAGCGTTGCCATACAGGAAATCGTCGGTACCTACGCCAAGCCAGAACAGATGAATCTTCTTATTCGTATCATCGGCATTGTCGTAGACGTTGGGGATATCGGTCGAAGTGAAAGAACTGTACGAGCAGAGGTACGAGAACTTATCGAGATTCGAGAGTCCGTTGAAGAGTGCTTGGTTGCCACCACGCGAGAAACCGCCAATAGCACGGCTGTCGCGATCGTTGCGCGTACGATAGTTCTTTTCGATATACGGCATCAGGTCTTCAATCAAATCCTTGCTGAACACATCGCCTCCAAAACGTGTCTGGGGCTGTCCAGAAGCGTTATCTGCCTTCAAAGGCTTCAGCTTAGAGGGGTTACCGTAGGGCAACACAATAATCATCTCCTTGGCAGCCTTGTCAGCCAGCAGGTTGTCCATAATGTAGTTCACGCGTCCCACCTTGTAGTACACCTCTTCGGTATCCGTCGTGCCACTGATGAGGTAGAATACAGGGTACTTCTTCTGGTAGTCCTGCATATAGGTTGGTGGCAGATAGACGACAGCCTGATTGGTTGCGCCCAGACTCTTGGAATAGTAGTGTACATACTCCAAACGTCCGTGGGGCACATTGCGGATGTCGTGCGGCAGCGTGCCGTCGCCAGGGATTTCAAGCAAGCTGTTCTTGAAACCCTCGTTGGGGAAATACTGCGGATTCTCAGGATCCATCACACTCACGCCATCGACGATGAAGCAGTAGGGATACATGTCCTTAGCAACAGGGCCAAGCGTCACCGTCCATGTTCCATCAGCCTGGCGTGTCATGTCTTTCTGGCCTGCAAACTGCACGTCAACCTTCACCTGCTTTGCCTTCTCGTTCTTGTAAGTGAACGTCACCTTACCATCAGGATGGCAGGTAATCGACGAAGGTGTCTGCGTTTGTTGAGCCCAGCCGTAAGTAACGATGCCAAGCATCAAAAGGATGAATAGTTTTTTAGTTTTCATAATTGATAAAGTTGATTAAGTTAATAAAGATTATATGTGTTCTATATGTTCTATACAATCGGCAAGCGACTCCTCCCAGTAAGGAATGTCAATGCCGTAGGTTTGTTTTATCTTGGTCTTGTCGAGCACTGAGTAGTGCGGACGGGCAGCAGGCGTAGGATATTCAGCCGTATGCAGCGGACGGACTCGACACGTGGTAATGCCTGCCAGCCGATGGATGGCTTTCGTAAAGTCGTACCACGACGTGACACCCTCGTTCGAGAAATGGTAGATGCCAGGGCGGATGCCTTGTTCGATAGCCGTCATGATGACACGCGCCAAGTCACGGGCATAGGTTGGTGTACCAATCTGGTCGAAGATAACGCCTAACTCCGGCTTCTCACGGCCCAAGCGTATCATGGTCTTCACGAAATTATTGCCAAACGTGGAATACAACCAGGCAGTACGGATAATCATCGAACGCTCGCAGAGTTTCTGGACGTTAATCTCGCCCACGAGTTTCGTACGACCATATACGGAATTCGGACATGTGTCGTCGTCCTCTACGTATGGCGTATGCTTAGTACCATCGAATACGTAGTCGGTAGAAATCTGTATCATCCAGCCCCCACGACGTCCAACGGCATGAGCGAGATAGGCTGGTGCTTCGGCATTCAGCAACTGACAGAGGGTCTCGTTAGCCTCAGCCTTGTCCACTGCCGTATAAGCGGCACAGTTCACGATGCCGTCAATGGCATGCTCGTCAACGAAACGCTCAATAGCCTGTTGATCGGTAATATCCAACTCGGCAACATCAGTATTATAATAGGTATGCTGGGGATTTTCCTTCTCCAGCAATTGCATCTCATTGCCCAATTGGCCATTGCAGCCCGTAATCAGTATCTTCATCTTATTCGAACTTTAAGCCTTCTTCCTTGTCCTTCTTATAATAGTCGGACAGCATACCAATAAATGTCGTAATCTCCTTGATGGCATGATCGGTATTGGTGGTAATCTCTTTCTTCTGCAAGCGCAGCATCATCACGCCGTAGAGTGAGTTGAAGCAGGTCTCCACCTCGTTCTCATCCTTATCGGCACCACGATTGCGCAACTCGACGATATACGGCAGCACCTTATAGTACTCCGCATTGTAGAACGGAAACTTCGGCGACGACAACAACTGGGCATGTAACTCCTGCAACTGTTGCATCACCACCTTATTGATTTGCAGATGTCCCTGTTCACGACAGCCCTCCTGATTCATCATGCGAATCAGGTTGCCATACCAATCGGTCAGTTCCTCCTTCTGCTCATCGTCGTATTCGAAACGCTCGATATACTCCTTGCGTATTCTCGACAACGAACAGTCAAAGGCTCGGATGATATTCTCAACCTGCCACATATAGAGTAGGTACTCTGCTATATTGTTTTTGCGTAACTCTTGTGCTATAAACATGATTTAAAAGAATCTGAAAAGGTTTGTCACTGTTCCGAACAGCGAGATACTTGCAAACAGCGTTACCGCAGCCCCAATCACCTGATTGATGATGCGAATGCCGCGATCGTCGAATATGGTACGCACCTTGTCAATCAGCCACGACAGACCATACCACCACAGCAGGGCACCGCCCACAATACTGGCAAAGCCCACAAACATCTCGAACGGATGGTCAGGAATGACGAAGGCAAACTGGGCGAACAAAGCCATGAACAGGAAGATGATGAGCGGATTCGAGAACGTCACCAGGAATGCCGTCCATGCATTATACCATAATGTACCCTTCTGCTGACCTGACTGGTGCATATTCTTCGTGGGGTCACTGCGCCACGTATAGACACCGAACGCCATCAACAGGATGGAACCGATAATCTGAAGATAGAACTTGTTTTGGTCGTTGTTGATGAAGTCCATCACAAAAGCCATACCAAAACCCGTGATACCTGCATAGATGATGTCACTGGCGGCAGCACCAAGTCCTGTAGCAAAGCCGAAGCCACGTCCTTTGTTCAGCGTACGCTGTACACAGAGGATGCCTACAGGGCCCATCGGCGCCGATGCTACCATGCCTATCAGCATGCCCTTAAACACCAGGTCTACTATGTTAATATGTATAGGAAATACCATATCGAGTGCAAAATTACGAAAAAAAGTCGAAAGATGGAACAACATTTCAACTTTTTTTGTACCTTTGTACGCAGAAATATCAAATTAAAGACTTTAAAACAGCATGAACGAGCAACAAGGAATAAAGCCGTATGTGATCGGCTTAGACTTAGGAGGAACCAATTCCGTATTCGGTATCGTCGATGCACGCGGCGATATCAAGGCCACTACAGCCATTAAAACTGGCGGGTTTACCCAAGCTGACGACTATGTCAATGCAGCCGTCGAAGCCCTGCAACCTATCATTGAACAGGTAGGCGGTATTGAGAAGATTAAAGCGATGGGTATCGGTGCACCCAATGCCAATTACTACAACGGCACTATTGAGTTCGCGCCAAACCTGCCATGGGCCCACGACGGCGTCGTACCCTTGGCCAAGATGTTCAGCGAGAAACTTGGTGGCATCCCAGTAGCCATGACCAACGACGCTAATGCCGCTGCACTGGGCGAGATGGTCTATGGTGTGGCACGCGGCATGAAGAACTTCATCGTCATCACATTAGGAACGGGAGTGGGCTCAGGTATCGTCGTGAACGGACAACTGCTCTATGGTCACGATGGTTTTGCAGGAGAACTGGGTCACGTCACGATGGTTCGTGGCGAAGAAGGACGTCTTTGCGGCTGCGGACGTACGGGTTGTCTTGAAACCTACTGCTCGGCAACAGGTGTTGCACGCACAGCACGCGAACTGCTCAGCAAGACCAACCGTCCTTCGCTCCTTCGCGAGATGAATCCAGACGACATCACATCGCTCGACGTCTCCATCGCTGCAGGCAAGGGCGACGAACTGGCCAAGGAAATCTATGCCTTCACTGGCAAGATGCTGGGCGAGGCATGCGCCGACTTTACTGTATTCTCGTCACCCGAGGCATTCATCTTCTTCGGTGGCATGGTCAAGGCTGGCGACCTGATTATGAATCCCATCAAGCAGGCTTACGACCAGCATGTCATGAAGATATTCCGTGGCAAGGCTCAGTTCTTAGTCAGCGGACTCGACGGCGCTTCTGCAGCTGTTCTGGGAGCCTCCGCCATTGGCTGGGAGATATGAAGATGTGAGATGTAAGAAGTAAGATGTAAGATATAAGAAAAAGAGGTTGGTGCAGGACGCTACCAACCTCACTTTTAAAAATATGATAAGGCACGTGGCAATGGCTACGTCAAGCTTATCGGGGGCAAATTTAGAGATTATTTACATAAAAAGCAAATTTTCCGACAACTTTTTTCGTTTTTAGCGCATAAAATGTGTACCTTTGCCCCCAAATTTACTAAAACAGACGAAATGAAAAGATTAATTCAGACCATGATGTTCATCATGCTGGTGGTTGTTGGTATCCAGGCAAAAGGCTGGAATCAGCAGCAGTACAAGCAGATTGAGCAGAGCATCCGCATGCCACAGTTTGCGGACAAAGACTACGTAATTACTAAGTTTGGCGCGAAGACTACCAACACAGCCGCCAAGAATCAGAAGGCCATCCAGAAGGCCATCGACAAGTGTTCACAAAAGGGGGGCGGACGTGTCATCGTTCCCTCAGGACAGCGTTTCCTGACAGCAGCCATCCAACTGAAGTCGGGCGTTAACCTCGTCATTGACGAAGGTGCCGTTCTTGAATTTGCCTTCGAGCCTGAGCTCTACCCCATCGTTCCTACACGTTGGGAGGGATTGGACTGTTGGAACCTATCGCCACTGATCTATGCTTATCAGGCCAAGGATATTGCCGTAACTGGTAAGGGTACCATTGACGGTGGTGGTACTAACGAGACCTGGTGGCCCTGGTGTGGCAGCAAGAAGTTTGGCATGAAGGAAGGTGGCATTGCCCAGAATATGGGTGCCCGTGCCCGTCTGCTGAAATATGCTGAGGATGGTGTTCCCATGGACGAGCGTAAGTTCGGTCCAACGGATGGTCTGCGTCCCCAGATGATTAATTTCAACCAGTGTGATGGTATCTTGATAGAAGATGTCACCCTATTGCGTTCGCCATTCTGGGTTATTCACCCCTTGCTGTCGACGGACATCACCGTACGTGGTGTACATATCAACAACGATGGTCCTAACGGTGACGGTTGCGACCCTGAGGCATGCGACCGCGTCCTCATCGAGAACTGCTACTTCAATACCGGTGACGACTGTATTGCCATCAAGAGCGGACGTAACAACGATGGACGCGAGGGTGGTCAGGGTAAGTTTGCCGGACGTCCTTCAAAGAATATCATCATCCGTAATTGTAAGATGAACAACGGTCATGGTGGTGTGGTCATTGGTTCTGAGATTTCAGGCGGTTGCCAGAATGTCTATGCCGAGAACTGTCAGATGGACTCTCCCAACCTCGATCGTGTGCTGCGCATCAAGACGAACTCTTGCCGCGGTGGTATCATCGAGAATATCAATATGCGCAACGTCACTGTTGGTCAGTGTGGCGAGGCCGTCCTCAAGCTTAACACCGACTATGAACCGCGTGAGGTGTGCTGTCGTGGTTTCTACCCCACCATCCGCAATGTAACGATGGAAAATGTCACTTGTCAAAAGTCGAAATACGGTGTGATGATTGTTGGCTATCAGGATCCGAAGTTGGCTAACACCATCAACAATATCACCGTTAAGAACTGTAAGTTCGATGGTGTGTACAACAAGCCAATCCATCAGATTGGTCTGGCTCAGGACATCACCTACGACAACCTGTTCATTAATGGTTCGATGGTTCTGCAGAATCCTCCTTACAAGCACTATTCTGAGTGGCTCACCTATTCAGAAATGAAGCGTGTGCCAGAGAGCTACATGCTCGACTTTGCCAAAAAGCCCAAATGGAGCTATGTCATGGGTATTGAACTGGAAGGCATGCTCGACACCTACCTGCGCTACGGTGGTGAGGACATTCGCAAATACTGTCAGATGTATACCGGCAAGATGATTGACGAGAAAGGTAACATCACTGGCTATAACATTCTTGACTATAACCTCGACAACATCCGTACAGGTCACTTTGTGACACGTATGTATCAGAAATGGCCCGAACCCAAAAACTTGTTGGCCATGAAGACCATGATGAAGCAGTTGAATGACCAGCCGCGCACCATTGCCGACAAGGTATTCTGGCACAAAGCCATCTATGCCTACCAGGTATGGCTCGACGGCATCTTTATGGGTCTGCCCTATCGTTGTCTGACAGCACCCATTACTGAAAAGGCTGCCCAAGTGAAGGGAAAGAAGGGTAAAAAAGCAAAGAACGATCCCGTCATTGACATCTACGATGACGCTGTCAACCAGTTGAAGATTACCTATGAGCGTACCTACGACCCCAAGACGGGTCTGAACCGCCACGCTTACGACGAGACACGCAAGACCTTCTGGGCCGATAAGGAGACTGGTTTGTCACAGCATTGCTGGGGGCGTGCCCAGGGTTGGTACTCCATGGCACTGATTGAGGTGCTCGATGCCCTGCCCGACAACTATGCCCGTAAACAGGAGGTCGTCGAACTCTTGAAGAAAGACCTCGATGCCATCATCAAATGGCAGGACAAGAAGAGCGGTGTGTGGTATCAGGTAATGGATGCGCCCAATCGCGAGGGCAACTACTTGGAAGCCACCTGCTCGTCTATGTTCACCTACGTACTGCTAAAAGCCTATCGCAAGGGCTACGTTGGTGATAAGTATCGTGAAGCCGGTATCAAAGCCTATAAGGGCATCATCAACAACTTCATCCGCGTCAATGCCGACAAGACTATCTCGCTGACCAACTGCTGCGAGGTGGCTGGCCTTGGCCCTGCTGCCACACCTGAGGTGGAAGCGGCCCTGAAGATGGTAAACCCCAAGGGTACTGTCAAGGAGAACAAACGTCGTGACGGTGGTTACAAATACTATCTCTCGGAACCCATACGCGACAACGACGCTAAGGGTGTCGGACCGTTCATCTGGGCTTCCCTGGAGATGGAGATGCTTGGATACACCACAGAAAACATAACAGCCTCGATAGATCGCGAGGCTGTTCTTTTTCGCAACAACCCCATGATTACTGAGGCCGACCCATTGGCATCCCTTACCGTTGGTAATGGCCACTTTGCCACAACTGTCGACATTACGGGTATGCAAACCTATACCGACGACTACAAGAACGGCATTCCCCTTACTGCCATGAGTGACTGGGGCTGGCATGCCTTTCCAAATACACAGGGACTGAAGCCTGCCGACAGCGAGAAGTCTTTCGACCTTGGGCACGGTCATCCGGAAGTGTATGCTATCGAATACAAGGCCTCCAAAGGTGATGCTGCCCGCAATGTAGCTGCCACCGAGTACTTCCGTGTCAATCCGCATCGTCTGAACCTCGGCGCCATCGGGCTGAAATTACAAGACAGCAAGGGCAATGCCATTCTCCTTAAAAGCCTCAGCGACATCCGTCAACAGCTACAGCTATGGCACGGACAGATTGAATCCCACTTTGCTGCCGATGGTTCTCCCGTCGATGTCATAACCGTTGGTTTGCCTAACCGCGATGCCGTTGCCTACCGTATCACGACACCCCTACTGGCACAGAAGCAGGCTGCCGTCACGATACGCCTCCCCTATCCTACGGGTAAACATGCCGACGATGCAGCCGACTGGTCGAAGTCAGAGCGTCACACATCGCGTATTGTCTCGCAACAAACCAACGCTGCCGTCATTGAACATAAGCTCGATGCCACTACCTATTATATTAATATAAGATGGGAGGGCAATGCCAGCCTTACTGAGACCGCTCCCCATCAGTTCGTGCTCACCACTGATGCCGACGTTCTTGCCTTCGAGGCCGAGTACAGCTCAGTACGTCACGATGCCATAGCAGCTGAGACCTTCCGCTTCTCCGATGCTCAAAAGGCCACCCAGAAGTTCTGGCATCAGTTTTGGACTGAGACGGCCTTTGCCGACTTTAGCCAGTGCACTGACCCACGCGCCAAGGAATTGGAACGTCGCGTGGTGCTCTCACAATACCTTACCCGCATCAACTGTGCCAATAATATGCCACCACAGGAAACGGGTCTGACCTACAACTCATGGTTTGGTCGTCCACACTTGGAGATGACATGGTGGCATGCCGTCGACTTCGCTTTATGGAACCAGCCGCAGGTGGTTGCTCAGATGCTCGAATGGTATAACAACATAGCTGCTCCTGTGGCTAAGGACATCGCCAAGCGTCAAGGTTTTAAAGGGCTGCGCTGGATGAAGATGACCGACCCTTGGGCTGGTGAGGCACCTTCGAATACAGGCAGCTTCCTCATCTGGCAACAGCCTCACTACATCTACCTCGCCGAGGAGGTGTACCGTGCTAATCCCACATCGGAGACCTTGAAGAAGTATGCCGAAAATATTGAAGCTACTGCCGAGTTCATGGCTGATTTCGTCAGCTACGACAAGAAGACTGGCAAATACTATCTGCAAGGTTCCACAGCCATGCAGGAGTCTATGTCGAAGGATTTTTCGTATAATCATCCCTTCGAGTTAGCCTATTGGCAGTATGGCCTCAACGTCGCAAACCAGTGGCGCGAGCGTATGGGCAAGGCCCGTCATGCAGAATGGGATAAGATAGCCAGTAATATGGCTCCATTGCCACTGACCAAGGATGGTGTCATCACGGCTGGTCTGCCTAAAGGCAAGACGACAGGTCTGAAGAGTTTCGACCCCTTCGATGCTGTGGCTGCCGGTGCAGTTCCCGTACTGGCTACCGAGACCTTTACGGATAAATGCCGCAACGATCATCCCGCCTGTCTGGGTGCCTTCGGTCTGCTGCCTGCCTGTTCCGTAAACAGCGACAATGTCGCTGTCCACAAAACGATGGACTGGGTCATGAAAAACTGGAACTTCCAAACCACTTGGGGTTGGGACTACGGCATGATGGCGATGGCTGCTGCCCGCATCGGCGACACCAAGACAGCCCTAGACGCTCTTCTCATCGACACGCAGAAGAACACCTACCTCAAAAACGGTCATAACTTCCAGACCTCCGACCGTCTACGCCTCTACCTGCCTGGCAATGGTGCCCTGCTC
>Ga0265301_10001576_pt1 | contig 29241 bp, 27 predicted proteins | sample AusTroGonzalo_MG_2_FD_193488 | JGI IMG/M metagenome (GOLD analysis project Ga0265301, IMG submission 193488) | Bovine rumen microbial communities from tropical cattle in Woodstock, Queensland, Australia - Gonzalo_04 | ecosystem: Host-associated > Mammals > Digestive system > Stomach > Rumen ... | reverse complement strand
TTTGCTTCGATGGAACGGATCAGTTCGTTCATTGTTTGTGCCTCCTTCCCTCATAGACGTTCATGACCCGGCGGTTCACCCGAACGGATGAATCATCTGCTCCGGACAGCGGACCGTCCGCATAACAAAAGACAGTATATCATCATTGTCCCACTGATGCAAGCAAAAATTTTACAAATCAATGAACTTCTCAAACTCCGGCAGGATTCCGATCCCGTCCGGATAATGGGCTGCGAACTGCGGAACCGCATGTGACGGAAAGCTGTTTCCTTCAATGAAGGTCGGGCCTTTCTCCGTAATTGCCACATCCCAGGCGATGAATCGCATCTGCGGGATTTTCTGTGCTGCGTCCAGGCACATCTGCTTGGCTTCCTCCCAGAACGGAATCTGGAAGCCGATGATGCTCGTATTGGTTATCGGATGTTTGATAAAGGTGTTTCCCTGCTTATCCGCACCAACAGTCAGCAACTTACCCGTTTCCAGGTTGATCCTTGCTGCCATGCCGCCGCAGTCCACGTTATCCATTACCTTTCCGTTTCCGATGCGCAGAAAGGCATAGACAATTCCCTGCTGTTTATCGCCCAGAAGCGTCGCAATCCGGCAGGTATTGACCGATGTAGGACAGAGCGACGCCATTTTCGGATGCTGAATCACGATTTCTTCCAGAATACCGTTGCCATGTTCCCTCAGCGTTTTCAGGAAGGTTTCGCTGCCGTCTTTCCAGTCTTCCTTTGTGTATTTCTGAATCCCGACGCCGCTTGAGCCTTCAATCGGCTTCCAGATCAGCTGTGTCTGATGCCTGCAGAAAGCTTCAAGCTCTTCGGCGGTCGTTTCCTCATTGATCCGCATCCACTTGCGCGGAATCCATTCCTTAAAAAACTCGTTGAACTCCGCTTTATCGTCAAATGTATGCCAGTATTCCTTCGGATTCATCCGCCGCACGATATCATTGGAAATCCCGCGGGTGATGACAGTCTCGCGCTGCTCATCGTTCAGCTTATACATCTGCGCGATCTTGTAGTCCATATAGCCGGCATTGTACTTTACGCCGCATTTCAGCATATCCTTCGCCAGCCAGATCCGGCTCTTGCCGCTCCGCTTTTTCAGGATCCCGGTCGTCTTCCACAGCGCTTTATAATCCATTTTGACGACTCTTTTTCGAAAATATTCGATCCGTGACATCGGTTCTGTCCTTCTTTCTTATACATTAAACCTGAATAATGTAATGTCTCCGTCCTTCATTACATAATCCTTACCTTCACTTCGGACAAGCCCCTTCTCCTTGCAGGCTGCCATGCTGCCGTTCTCCTGCAGCTGTTCAAACGGGACAACTTCCGCGCGGATAAAGCCCTTCTCGAAGTCCGTATGGATCTTTCCAGCAGCCTGCGGCGCTTTCGTCCCCTTCACAATTGTCCATGCGCGGCATTCATCCTCGCCGGACGTAAGGAACGAAATCAGTCCCAGCAGCCGATAACTGGCTGTAATCAGCCGGTCCAGACCGCTTTGCCCTATACCCAGTTCCTCCAGGAATTCTTTCTTCTCTTCGGCACTCATGGAAGCAATATCCTGCTCAATCGCAGCGGAAATGACAATCACTTCCGCATTTTCCGCCGCGGCCGCTTCTTTGACCTTCTTCACAAAGGGAATCTCATCCTCGTCTTTACCCAGGTCATCCTCCGCGATATTGGCGGCGTAAATAACGGGTTTGGTGGTCAGCAGGAACCAGCTGTTCAGGATCTGCTTTTCATCATCTGTCACTTCCAGGGTCCGGGCAGGTTTCCCGCTTTCCAGATGAGTGTAAAGACGTTCCGCCAGTCCGGCCTCTTCAGCTGCTTTCTTATCCCCGCCCCGGTAGCTCTTTTCGGCCTTTTCCTTGCGTTTCTGTACCGTTTCCATATCCGCAAAGATCAGCTCAAGATTGATGGTCTCGATGTCGCGCATGGGATCCACCGATCCATCCACATGGATGATATTGTCATCCTCAAAGCAGCGCACAACGTGTACAATGGCATCCACTTCCCGGATGTGGGACAGGAATTTGTTTCCCAGCCCCTCGCCCCTGCTTGCGCCTCTGACAAGACCCGCGATATCCACAAATTCAATAATTGCAGGCGTCACTTTTTTCGGATGATACATATCGGCCAGCACGTCCAGCCGATAATCCGGTACCGGTACAATCCCGGTGTTCGGCTCAATCGTGCAGAAAGGATAGTTCTCCGCCTGTGCGCCTGCATTGGTAATTGCATTGAATAACGTGCTTTTTCCGACATTCGGAAGACCGACAACTCCGAGTTTCATGGTCCGCCGTACTCCCTTCCATACCATCAGATTCCTGTATTCACATACAAATTAAAATTATATAGATCCCTTCTGCATCAGTCAAGCTTTCCTCATAAACAGGTCGCTTTCCAAACCTTCCCTGTTATGGTAAAATAATATGTTGAAATTAATCAGGAGGGATGCTTATGTCCATCGTTCATAGTCTGATTCTGGGTGTAATCCAGGGTCTCGGAGAGTTTTTGCCGATTTCATCCAGCGGTCATCTTTTACTGGCCCGGATCTTTTTCGGCATTCAGACGGATACACCGGCCATGAAAATGCTGGATATTCTCCTCCATGTCGGCACACTCCTGCCGGTTTTGATTGTTTTCCGCAAGGAATGGGTCGATATGATCCTTCATCCCATCCGGAACAAGACATTGATTCTGCTGATTGCTGCTTCCGTTCCGACGCTTGCCGTTTATCTGCTTGCAAAAAAGTTTATTGTTGTAAACGGTTTTGAGGGGTTCGCTATCTTTGACAGCGGATGGTTCCTCGGCGTTTCATTCCTGATTACCGCAGTGTTTCTCCTGCTTTGTGATTTTTTTGCTTCCCGGAAAAAGCCGAAAGTGAAAAAAGTCGGTTTTCCGCAGGCCATTGTGATGGGCCTGTTCCAGGGCGTCGGGATGATCCCCGGCATTTCCCGCAGCGGCTCCACTATCCTGGGCGGAACAGCCACGGGGCTTTCGAAACCGCTCGCAGCCAAGTTCTCCTTTATGATGAGCGCTCCCGCGATTCTGGGTTCCCTTCTCATGGAGGGTAAGGATGCCATTAAGGAGGGATATATTAGTCAGATTGAGCTGGTTCCAACCCTGATCGGTGTGATCGCGGCAGCCATCGTCGGATATCTCGCCATCCGTTTTATGCTCAGGATCATCGCGAGAGTTCCGCTTGCCTGGTTCGCACTTTATCTGGCTGTTATCGGAGTGGCATTCCTGGCGCTTCAGTACTTCGGCCTGCTGAACGTTCCGCCTTTTGCTGTCCCTGCCGAGATTTCTTTCGGCTGACAGTGTAATTTTTGTCTTACAGAAAGGAGGTTTAAAAAGTGAAAAAAGCAGCTTTTTTCCTTGCTTTGACTCTCTTTTTGGCCTCCTTTTTCCCGGCTTATGCCGCAAAAAAGAATTCTGAACCGGTTGTAACCGCCGAACCCATCCCCGAACCGACTGCGAATCCCGACGCCGCTCCTTACGATCCTGAGCATCCCGATGAACTGGAACCTGACCAGCTGTGGGCCGCGTCCGCCGTTCTGATGACCCAGGACAAAGGAGAGGTCATCTTTGAAAAAGATCCGGACTCCATCCGTTATCCGGCTTCCATGACCAAGATCATGACTGTCTGGCTCGGCATCATGTTTGTGGACGATCTCAACGAAACAGTTATCGTCTCGGAAACGGCCGCCGCTGTCCCGGAAGACTCTTCCACCATGCATCTGAAGGCCGGAGAAGAAATACGTTTTATTGATGTTCTCTACGGGACCATGCTTGTTTCCGCCAACGACGGCGCGAACGTCATTGCCGAAGTGGTTTCCGGCGATATCCCCCGTTTTGTGGATCTGATGAACACAACAGCTCTGAGCCTGGGCTGCCTGAATACCCATTTTATGAATCCGCACGGATATCATGATGACAATCATTATTCCACAGCCCGGGATATGGCGATCATCGCACGGGAAGCCATGAAGAATGAAACTTTCCGAGAGATTGCCCGTACTATCTCCTATCAGGTTCCGCGCACCAACATGCAGCGGGCCAGGACTCTCACTACCAAGTCCGATTATATGCTCCCAGGATCCGAGGAAGAACCAAACAAGTATTACTATGAGTACGCCACCGGTATCAAAACAGGTTCCCACTCACAGTCCGGCTGGTGCTTCTGCGGTGCAGCCTCCAAAGACGGCGTGGATCTGATTTCCGTTGTCATGTTCACCGGTAAACGCAACCGCTGGAACGATACCGTAAAGCTTATGAATTATGGCTTCAGCCAGTATCAGAGCGTTACCGTGGCGGATCTGTACAATATGAACCCCATTACAATCGAAACCAGCAATTACTCCACTTCGGACACTAACCGCGGAAAAGTAAAGCTGATGTGCAAGCCGTTGGAGGGTTCCGCTACAATCGTTGCAACCAAGGCTGATGTCAAACGAATGGCCGATAACCTGACTGATCTGGTCTTCATTCAATACGACCGGGACTTCCAGGCGCCGATTGAAGCAGGCGAACAGATTGGAACGATGACCTATTTCCCGGAGAAAGGTGATCCGGTGGTCTATGCGCTGACCGCAGCCCGCAGTGTGGAACAGCGTACCAATGTCCCGAAGTCCCTCGATGAGATCGTGGCGGAAACGTATGCGGATCCCAATCCATTCCCGCCTTTCAATTTTGAATTTGCCCTTACCCTTTTTACACCGTTGGTTGTTCTCGGCGTCGTTATTTTCCTGATCAGAAGAGCCCGTAAAAACAGGAGAGCGCACAGACTGCGCCCTCCCAAACCCGTCAACCGCTATGTGAAATAACACCTTTCAGTACACTATCATTTAAGATTCCATCGGAAGCACAACAGAGAATACCGTGCCCGCCCCGGGTTTGGACCGGACCCGGATTTTTCCGTTGTGTGCAACAACTATAATGCGTGCAATACTCAGCCCGAGGCCGTGACCGCCTGTCTCTGATTTTCTAGCCTTGTCACTGCGGTAAAACCGGTCAAAAATCTTCGGCAGATCTTCAGCCGGAATTCCCTGCCCTTCATCCCGGATATTCAAGCTGCAGGTTCCGTCCGTTTCTTTATGACAACTCAGGAAGATATTCGTACCTGCTTCTGAATATTTGACAGCATTGTCGCACAAAATCCGCAGTACCTGCTTAATCATGTTCCTGTCCGCTTTCAGTTGTACATTGTCAGCTTCTTCCAGATGGAAATGATGCTCTTCATGTACCATGGTTTCTTCTTTCAGTACTTCCTGAACCAGTTCATCTGCACTGAATTCAGACACTTCCATCATCATGGTTTTCTTGTCATGCCTGGCCAGAAAGAGCAGACTCTCGACGAGGTCCTTCATTCCGTCTGTTTCCTGGGAAATCGCTGTGATTCCCTCATCAAGGACTTCCGGATCATCTTTTCCCCAGCGTTTGAGCATATCGGTATAACCGCGAATGACAGCAATAGGCGTCCTGAGCTCATGACTCGCGTCGGAAACGAACTGTTTCTGACTGTTATAGCTCCGTTCGATCCGATCAAGCATCCGGTTGATAACCGTCGCCAGGTCCTTCAGTTCATTCTTGGTCCCTGCAATATTGATCCGATTGGAAAGATTGCTTTCAGAAAGCGTCTCCGCCATGGAGGTAATATCCCGGATTGGTGCGAGCACCCGCTTGTTGAGTCGTTTCTCATGCCGGAAGAAATAGATCATCCGGATCACATCACACAGCAGGGCGCCGAAAATCATAAAGCTCCAGAACATCAGGATTTCCCGAAGCTGAAGGGTTACCAGCCATTCTTCCCCGCTCTTCGCCGAATAATAAAACCGGAAAAGCTTTTCCGGGATTACCTTCCCGAACATCACTGATAGCTGCTGACCGATCCTGGGGAACAGTTTCGTCTCGGGGACAATATCGGACCGGACAACCGTCAGATAGCCGCTTTCCTTTTCAGTTTCGCCTTCTTCCCAGGTCTCCTTCTGCAGGTTCTGAAGCGTTCTTGAAACGGGAACGGATACTGCAAAGCAGAATACAATCGTCAGGACCAGGCAAATCGGCAAAAAGCTTCTCAATAGCTGTATACAGTAGTGAAGCGCAATCCGGAAGGTTAACGAAAGCCTGATCCGGCTCAGGCCGCCATGGATACTGCCGCTCATCCGGTTGGCGATCACCAGGTCCCTGGTTTCGGGATTCTGTTTTTTTTCTTTATTCTTCGTCTTCTTCATAATTGAACAGATAACCGACCGACCGGATCGTATGGATCGTCTTGATGTGATACCGGTCGTCGATTTTATGCCTTAAATAACGAATGTAAACGTCTACAATATTGGAATCACCGATATAATCATAGCCCCACACTTCGTTCATCAACTGATCGCGTGTGACCGCTTTCCCCTGATGTTCCATCAGGTATTTCAGGGTGTCAAATTCCTTGCGGGTCAGCGCCACAGGCTCCCCCTTGACATGCACCTGCCAGGAAGCCGTGTCCACTGTAATACAGCCGGCCTGAAGGCACTGATCGCTCTTTGTTTCGTGGGCAGCCTGATCCCGCGCCCGGGTCTTTTTCAGCGCAACCCGGATCCGCGCCAGCAATTCCTCAATAGCAAACGGTTTGGTCACGTAATCGTCCGCACCCATATCCAGCCCCATCACCTTGTCGCTGACGTCGTCTTTCGCTGTCAGCATGATAATCGGAACGTCGCTGGTATGACGAAGCCGGCGGCATACTTCAATTCCGCTCAGCTCCGGGAGCATCAGGTCAAGGATCAGCAGATCAGGGTCCTCGTTCATTGCCGTCTCCAGGCCGCTCCGGCCGTCAAAGGCAGTCAGAACATCGTACCCTTCATGTTTCAGTTCCAGTTCCAGAAACCGCGCGATCTTCTTTTCATCTTCAACAATCAGTATCGTGGCCATTCCGTAAGCTCCTTTGTCTGGTTATGTGCAAATGCAGGAGATACGGATGCATCTCCCGCTGTTTGTTATCAATTAGCCTACCGTGACGGAGGAAAAACCGTCCTGATCGTCATCAATCTCAACTTTCCCCTCTTTGGTCTCAGCCTGAACGGGAATCTGGATCGTCGGGACTTCGGAAGCAGCTGCCGAATAAGCACTGTGATAGGTTGTTGCAGCCGGGTTGGATTCAAAGAAGGAATCCATGGTTTCTTCCATCTCTTTTGTTTGTCTTTTCAAGGCTTCGGCAGGATCTTCATCAGGTTTCGTATCCATCTTTTCCGTTACCTTTGCCTTGGCATCCGACGCAGTGGATTTCACTGCTTCTTTTGCTTTGTCAAATGTTTCGGTTACCACATTCCCTTTTTTGTCGTCCGTAAAGGACTGCACAGCACTGGAAACGGAACTCTTCGCATTCTGGGCTGCGTTCTTCACCATTTTCTCCAGATTTTCTGAGGCAAATTCCTCATCCTGCTTGGTGAAGGAAAACTGATACCCCAGAATCAGGGAAAGAATAAATCCGAAGATTGTCATATGCGGCGCAAAGATCAGGCACAGCGCTCCGAACAGCACGGAGAAGTTCAGCACCGTTGTCTTTCCCTTTGAAACCTTGACCCGGCTCATGTACAGCTTCTGAAGAATGTTCAGTGCCTTCTGTTTGGTTTCATTCTGCTTCGTTTCACTATGTCCGGTATATGCTCTGCTCGCGTTTTCCATTTTCGGTTCCTCCTTCAGTCTTCCGTTCTTTTCCAGATCGATCAATGCACGGGCCAGATTGCCATCGTGATAATCAAGAAGGGCTACAGCCTCCTGATAAGTCATACCGCTTTTCTTTCGCAGTATTTCGATGTCTTCAATCGTATAACTTGCCATTTTCCGGCTCTCCTTTCCTGTCGGCTCACCCGACACGTGCATGATAGCATATCCGGATCCGCTTGTTCTGAAAAACAGGCAAAGACTTCATGAGAATCAGATTAAAGATTTCAGGACGGCCTCTCATTCTTCCGGTGTCCGAAAGCGGTCTTCCGTATTTTATCATATTCAGGTCATAGTGAACATGCCTTTTTATCCGTTCTGATCATATCGGAGCGTAATATATCCGCATTCTTTCAAAGAATCTTCATCTTTACAGAAAAAAGCCCTTGTGGTACGATTATCTGAGAAATTTCCATAATATATACGGGAGGATCACATTGTCATGAGCAAAGATCAGATTATTAACGGAAACACTATCCTCGGTATTGAATTCGGTTCCACACGGATCAAGAGCATTCTGATCGACAAAGATCATAATGTGATCGCCTCCGGCAGTCATGAGTGGGAGAACGATTATATTGACGGTATCTGGACATACAGTGAAAAAAACATCATGAACGGCCTGAAGTCCAGCTATGCCGACCTGAAAAAGGATGTCATGGATCGCTATGGCGTTCCGCTGAAAAAGCTGGCCGGCCTTGGCATCAGCGCCATGATGCACGGTTATCTTCCTTTTGACAAGGAGATGAACCTGCTCGTTCCCTTCCGGACCTGGCGGAACACCATCACGGGGGAAGCTGCCGAAAAGCTTACGGAAGTCTTCCATTTCAATATGCCCCAGCGCTGGAGCCTGAGCCATCTGTACCAGGCTATCCTGAACAATGAGGAGCATGTGAAGGATATCGATTTTCTGACTACGCTTGCCGGCTGGATTCATTATCTGCTTACCGGTGAAAAAGTGCTCGGCGTAGGGGATGCTTCCGGTATGATGCCGATCTATCCCGACACCTGCGATTTTGACGCTAACATGATCGCGTCTTTTGACAAGCTGATTGCAGACCGCCAGTATCCGTGGAAACTGAGAGACATTCTTCCGAAGGTGCTCTGTGCGGGCGAAAACGCCGGCACGCTTACAGCGGAGGGCGCAAAACTGCTTGATCCGGACGGCGATCTTGAGCCGGGCTGTCCGCTGTGCCCTCCCGAAGGCGATGCCGGAACCGGTATGGCTGCCACCAACAGCGTCCGTGAGCGGACCGGCAACGTCAGCGCCGGTACTTCCATTTTCAGCATGATCGTTCTGGAAAAGCCGCTGGCCAATGTTTATCCCGAAATCGATATTGTCACTACGCCTGCCGGTAAGCCGGTGGCCATGGTTCATTGCAACAGCTGCACTAACGAAATCAACGCCTGGGTTTCCCTCTTCCGCGAATTTGCAGATCTGATGGGGCTGCATACGGATGTCAGTGATGTGTTCAGAAAGCTGTTCCTCCTTTCCAGGGAAGCGGAAAAGGATTGCGGCGGTCTCGTTACCTTCAATTATCTTGCCGGCGAACCGGTTACCGGCGTTTCCGAAGGCCGCCCCATGTTTGTCCGTTCTCCCGACGCCCGTTTTACCCTGGCCAATTTCATGCGGTCCCAGATCTATGCCGCCATGGAAACACTCAAATACGGTATGGAAATCATTCAGCACGAAGCCATCGCTATCGATCGTGTCTATGGCCACGGCGGTCTTTTTAAGACAGAGGGAGTCGCGCAGAGAGACTTGGCCGCCGCAATCCATGCGCCGGTCACCGTCATGGAAACCGCCGGGGAAGGCGGCGCCTGGGGTATTGCTCTGCTCGCCGATTATATGGTGTATCATGCAGAGGGTGAATCGCTTGAAGATTATCTGGACAACCATGTCTTCAACGGAATGAAGCAAAGCACGGTGGAGCCCGATCCGGAAGACGAAAAAGGATTTGACCTTTATATGAAACGGTTTGTTTCCTGCCTGCCGGTACAGAAAGCCGCCGGTACCGAATTCAAGGATTAATCCGGAGGTGTTCCTTTGATTTCCGTCAGGGATTTTGAGCATGCGCTGAAGCTGACAACACTGTCCCCCTCCACCAAAACAGAGTGGGATATCCGCACGCCGGACCTGAACCGCCCCGGAATGCAGTTCTGCGGTTTCTATGAGTTCTTTGCCTTTGAGCGTCCCCAGGTCATCGGGAAAGCCGAGATGGCTTATCTGGAGGAACAGAACGAATCATCCAGAAAAGAGATTCTCGAACGCTATTTCAGCCATCCGATCCCCTGTGTCGTGATCTGCAGAAATCTTATCCCTCCTGACGAACTGCTTTCTGTTGCCCGGGCGCATAATGTACCCGTTTATTCCAGCCCGCTGGTAACCAGCAAGTTTGTCGCCCTTGCGATCAACTACCTGAACCGTTCCCTCGCCCCGCATATAACAAGACACGGTGTGCTTCTGGACGTATACGGCATCGGCGTTTTCCTTTCAGGCAAGAGCGGCGTCGGCAAAAGTGAGGCCGCCCTTGAGCTTGTCAAGCGCGGGCACCAGCTGGTCGCTGATGATGTCGTTGATATCTGCAGGATCTCGGACAACCGGCTGATCGGTACCTGTCCGGAAAAGGTGCGGCATCTCATGGAGATCCGCGGTATCGGTGTCATTGATGTAAAAGCCATGTACGGAATCGGCGCGGTAGCTTTTTCGAAAACGATCGATCTGATCATTGAGCTGGAAACATGGGACGAAAATAAGGCATATGACCGGATCGGACTGCAGGATGACCAGATCGAGATCATGGGCGTCCATGTTCCTCATCAGACCATGCCGATCAAACCCGGCAGGAACCTGGCCATTATTGTGGAGGTCGCTGCGCGTAATTTCAGTCTGAAGCGTGCGGGATACAACGCAGCACGTGAACTGACCGCATTGATTCAGGATGATTCAAACGATTATAAATAATATCTGGGAGGCCAAAATATGAGAATCGGTATTGACGTCGGGGGCACCGGCATCCAGGTCGGCCTGGTCAACAAGCAGCTTCAGATCATTTCCGAGGCTTCAATTCCGACCAGAACAGACATCCCTTTTGATGAACAGGTTGAGCAGATTGCTTCCTGCGTTTTGTCCGTCATTTCATCCGCAGGATTGAAACCGGAAGAGATTGAATCTGTCGGCGTCGGCATCCCCGGAATCGCTTCGAGTACGGGTGAGATTATCAAGTGTACCAATATGGGCTGGCATCACGTTCCCTTCGGGGATGTTTTCAAACGTTTCTACAACAAGCCTGTGTTTGTGGATAACGATGCCAATGTCGCTGCACTGGCTGAAAGTGTCGCCGGCGTGAGCGCCGGAACATCCTCCAGCGTGTTTATTACGATCGGTACCGGCATCGGAAGCGGGATCATTATCGATGGGAAGATCTGGAAGGGCTGCCACGGCATAGGGGGAGAACTTGGCCATGTAATCTTTGATCTGGATGGGGTCCCCTGCTCCTGCGGCAACCACGGATGTCTGGAGCGTTACTGCTCCGCAACGGCAATCATCCGCATGGGGCGTGAAGCTGTCAAGCAGCATCCTGACTCCCTGCTGCTCAAACTAGCGGATAATAACCCGTCCAACATTAACGCTAAGATCGTCTTTGACGCCGCCCGTCAGGAAGATCCTGTCGCCGTGGAAGTCTATCACCGGTTTATCGGTTATCTGGCCCAGGCAGTCGCCAGCGTTGTCAACCTGATTGATCCGGAAGTGATTGTCCTCGGCGGCGGCGTCAGCAAGGCAGGTACTTTCCTGCTTCGTCCCCTGATCCGTGAATTCCCCCGTTACGTTCTTTTCGATGACCAGCCTCTGCCGGAGATCAAACTGGCTGTGCTCGGGTCCGAAGCCGGTATCATCGGCGCAGCCATGCTGTCCTGATGTTCTTTCTCCGGCATATGACAAGCTCTTTGTTTTGAAAGGAAAACCTCAGCGATGTCCGATTTCTTATTCAACCACCGTCGGGACGGCACCTATCGCCTTGACACCTATGAAGGAGCCGAAAGCACTGTTGTTATTCCCTCTTCTTTTGAGGGCAAACCTGTTACTTCCATCGCAGACAACGCTTTTTCCTGGTCCTTTGTCCGGAAAGTAATCATTCCGGATTCCGTAACACAGATCGGCGAAGCGGCGTTTTCCTGGTGTGAATCCCTGATCAGCGTCGAGATTCCCGATACTGTGAAGATCATCGGTGAATGGGCATTTATCGGTTGCTCTTCGCTGAAGTCGATCCATCTTCCGGGCGGGCTGAGGAAGATCAATTATTCGACCTTCCAGTCCTGCTCTTCCCTGGTCTCCATCGAAATCCCCGATTCTGTTAAATCAATCGGCCCCGAAGCATTTTCCGAATGCAGGAGCCTTACAAAGGTAAAACTGTCCGATTCACTGACATCTCTTGGTGACAATGCATTCGCATCCTGTGATTCGCTGACTGAAGTGAATCTCCCCAACACTCTTTCAGATCTCGGCAGTGAGGTTTTCTCTGGCTGTACAGCGCTTTCTTCTTTTGTCATTGCCGAGGATCATCCTGTTTTTTGCTCAAAGGACGGCGTTCTCTTTAATAAAAAAGATAAACGGCTGATTTATTATCCTTTCAGCAAAAAAGAAAAACGTTATGAAATTCCGGAAGGCGTTGAGTTCATTGCAGAGGAGGCTTTTGCAAACCGGAACCATCTGGAGGAGATCATCATTCCCGATTCCGTAACCCAGATCGAGCCCAAAGCTTTTTACGGCTGCCGCGGGTTGAAGTCTATCGTGATCCCTTCTTCAGTCATCCGTCTCGGAAGCAGCGCATTTCACAGTTGCTCATCTCTCAGGCAAGTGACTCTTTCAGAGAACCTGGTGGCAATCGAGTATTCCGTTTTCTATGCCTGCAGCAATCTGGAATCCATTCAGCTCCCGGAAAAGATCAGGATCATCTCTCCCTGCGCGTTCAGCGGCTGCAGTACGCTTTCATCCATCACTTTCCCGGACGGTCTGATCGATATCGGGGAATCCGCCTTTGAAGGCTGCCGATCCCTTGAAAGCATAACGCTTCCGGACAATTTTGAAACGCTCGGAGCCCATGCTTTCGGTTCCTGCACAATGCTTGATTCAGTCATCCTTTCCGGCAAAATCAAAATTATTCCGCCTCAGGCTTTTGCCCGGTGCGACAATCTGAACCATGTCAAGCTGCCTGAAGGGCTGGAGGAAATCAAAAGCGAGGCTTTTGACAGCTGCGAAAACCTGCTTACCCTGCAGATCCCGGAAAACGTTATGGATATAGAGCCGGACGCATTTATCAACTGCCGGCATCTGATGCTCTTCGTATATCCCGATTCCTACGCAGAAAACTATGCCCGCGACCGTGACATTCTGTATTCTGAAATGTGATTCCGCCCCCATCGAAAAAGAGCTGCCTTCCGACAGCTCTTTTCAATATGTTCAGATTACTGTTTGGCGCCGCATTCCGGGCAGAACTTTGTCCCCGCCGGAATTTGCGCGCCGCAGGCCGTGCAGAAAGCGCCGGCTGCCTGTTTTGCGCCGCATTCCGGGCAGAACTTCGTCCCCGCCGGAATCTGTGCACCGCAGGCAGAGCAGACAGCACCGGCTGCAGGAGCAGCGGGAGCGGCCGGCTGAGCGGGATTCATGCTCTGGGCAAACATCTGCCCCATGGCAGCCCCGGCACCCATACCGACACCCATACCAGCCATACCGTTACCGTTGGTGGCAGCATCCCGCATCGCTTCAGCCGCCTGATACTTGGCATACTGATCCAGATTCCCGAGCACGCCCATGGAAGTGCGCTTGTCCATGCTCTTCTCGACTTCCTCGGGAAGGGAAATGTTCTCGATCACAAAGCTGCACAGTGTCAGGCCAAGGGGCGCAATCTTGGGATTGATAGCCTTCAATGCATAGCTGGCCAGTTCATCGTAATTCGCCGCAAGATCCAGCGCAGGGATCTTGCTCTCTGCAATCGCATCGCTCAGTCCGCTGACCAGCGTCCGCTTGATCTGTCCTTCCACGCCGTCAACCGTGAACAGTTCAGCTGTACCAAAGACTTCCTTCAGGAAAGCAACCGGATCAGCCACCTTGAAGCTATAGATACCGAATGCCCGGAGACGGATCATCCCAAACTCGGCATCCCGCATCATCACAGGATTGCTGGTTCCCCACTTCATATCCAGAAACTGTTTGGTATTCACAAAGTAAACATCGGACTTAAAGGGGCTGTTGAAACCGTATTTCCAGCTCTTCAGTGCGGTCAGGATGGGCATGTTGCTGGTCGAAAGCTCATACCGTCCGGGTCCGAACACATCCGCGAGCTCCCCTTCGTTGACAAAGATGGCAGCCTGGCTCTCACGAACAGTCAGCTGCGCGCCCATCATGATCTCTTTTCCGTTCATGTCATACTTATGAACCATCGTTTTGGAAGAACTGTCGGTCCATTCAATAACATCAATCAGTTGGCCTTTGATCTTGTCGAGAATACCCATCTTTTTCCCCTCGCTTTTCTATGTTTTTCTTTATTCATCCGTATCACAGCACAGAGAATTCAGTGCCTGTAATACGCGGATATCAATAATATGCATTTCCACACCGAAGTATTCTTTCATGTGCTCGATACTTTCAGCGGCATATGCCGTCAACATAGCAGTCATTGCATTTACGGTCAATGGTGTTTCCACCCCGTGCAACGGACAGGCAAGCACCAAAATCCGCCCGTCGGTATTGATTGTAGGCAAGATATGAATCCCGTTTCTGTCACCCGCAAAGGAATTCCGCAGCGCCATCTCAAGCCGGTCCGTCCCGTAATGCCAGCGTCCTTCAAGCTGGTCATAAGGTGCTGTCTGCTCAATCTCAATCAGGAGACATGGCCTGTCGGCATCCATCCGGCTTCTCAGCAGACGCATATTGCGGCGAAGATCTTCACCGGTCCGAACCTTTCCGTTCAGCAGTTTACGGAAGAACTCATGCCTGCAGATCTGCAGCACATCTCTTGTATTGAACCGTTCATTGTAAAAATCCGCATGCAGCCGATTCAGCAGGATTTTCAATTCACTCAGGTACCGGAGAACTTCCTCCTCCGTCCTTCCGCCTTCAAAAATCGAAACATCCGGGAAATACTCCTGCAGATAAGCCAGGAGTTTTTCCTCTTCTTCCGGATCGCTCAGCGCAATGCAGATCCCGTCCGCATGATGCTTGGCGAGGCTGTCAACTGCTCCTTCGAAATCATGGCGGATATGCGGCGCCTTAAAACCATTCATCTCCCAGTTGCTGACCTGGGCAAACGCATTCAGCACGTCCTCCTGATCGGATACAAGCAACAGTTTGTACATTCCTGACCTCCGAAGCTTCCTGAATCTGATACCTGTGTATTATATCTCACACCAGGCGATAATGCAATATTCCTTTACTTTTCCGTGTTTTCCTGCAGTTTTTCTTTCGTGACTTCAAATGCTTTTTTCAACTGAACATCCTTCTCCGTGTCAGCGAAATCATACATACCGTTATCCCCTTCAGGGAGCTCCACAATATATTCGGGTGTAATGCCCACCTGATGAACTGCCTCGCCGTTGGGCGTAAAATACTGAGCAATCGTCATCTGGAAGCCTGCTCCCTTGTCCCCGACGGGGTAAACACCCTGAATAATCCCCTTGCCGAAGCTTTTAACGCCGACAACGGACGCGTCTGCACAGTCACGAAGCGCTCCGGTCAGAATTTCAGAAGAGCTGGCGCTGTTTTCATTAATCAGGATCGTCAGTGCCACATCAACTTTGCCGTTCCGGGTCGGATAGTCTTCATGATGTTCAACACCGTCCCGGTAAACCAGATAGCATAATTCTCCCTCATCCATGAACAGATCGGCAATATACTGTGCCTGATCAACCCATCCGCCCGGATTATCCCGCAGATCAAGAATGATACCCTTGGCGCCCATGGCGACCAGCTGGTTCAGCGCGGTTTCGAATTCTTTGTGGCAATTGCCGGCAAATTCATAAATCGCAATGTATCCGACTTCATCGTCAAGCATTTTGCTTTCAATCTGATTTACATTGATCTCTTTTCTGGTGATTGTAAACGTAATTTCTTCCCCGTCCCGCAGGAAGGTAACATCCACATCTGTTCCGGGAACGCCTCTCATGATGTCAACGGCTTCCTGAAGGTTGGAAGCTGTTACAAACATATCATCTCCGACCTTGTACAGGATATCTCCGCGCTGTACGCCTGCCTCCTCGGCCGGACTTCCGGCAAACACGCGGCTGATTGTGCATACCTGTGTTTCCATATTGGAACTGATCAGCACACCGATACCGACATAATTACCTTCGTCATCCTTCCACATTTCCTCAAATTCTTCGGGATCATAATAGAAGGTATAGGGATCATCAAGGCCCATCAGGACGCCCCGTGCCGCATATTCAATCATTTTATCCGGGTCTGTTTCCTTGTAGAAGTTCATGTTGGCGGCATCAAACAGAGAATAAACTTCCGCGAATTTCTGATACTTTTCATATTCTTCCCTGCTGATCGTCACGGTATCGCCTGTTTCATCGGAAGCGGGAGCTGTCAGATCCCCGCTTGTGATGACAGACCCTTCCGAAGGACCGAAAAGCGCTTCAAGTTTCGACGCGGGCACGAACGTACAGGAACACAGCAGCAGCAGGGTCAGCAGCAGGGAAACAGCCAGCATCAAACGTTTTTTCATTCTCGGGTTCTCCTTTTAGTTCGATCATATGATCAGGTATTCCCGGTCATCCCGCAGATCAGCCGGAAGATGACCGCATCCTCGAAAGTCCGCAGATCAAGCCCCGTATCACGCCTGATCTTATCGAGGCGGTAGATCAGTGTGTTCCGGTGGATAAACAGTTCCCTGCTTGCAGCGGTAATGCTCAGGTCATTGCGGAAAAAAACACGGATTGTTTCCATTGTCTCTTCATCCAGGGATCCCCCCCTGTTTCCGGAATAAAAATCCCGTATGAGCTTTTCTCTTTGCTCTGCGGGAATCAAGTCGATAATCCGCTCCAGCCTTTGACAGCTGTAGCGGTACAGCGTCCCGTTCGGATAAAAACGCGTACCGATCCGCAAGGCGCTTCGGGCCTCTTCAAAGCTTTTATTCAGCCCGGCAAGATCTTCGGCTTCTGTTCCGATTCCGGCCTGCAGATCTGTAAATCCTTCGCTCACCATTGTATCAATGACCGCGGCGGTGTATTCCGCGATTTCTTCCTCGCTTCGGAATGCCGACTCCCTGATCAGGGCAAGCGTTTCCCGGTCTACCGCCACAATACGGTCTTCTTCTTCCAGCGGTGCGATTTCACCGAATATACGGTCCAACGGCTGATCCGGCGGATTTTTCACTCTGAACAGGACTGCCGTCCGCTTTTTTCTGAACTCAATCCCGTGTTTCTTCGCAAGGGCAGCTATCCGGTCAGGCTCTGCAACCGTGATGATCTGATACCATGCATCTTTCGGATTTACGCCGCCGGGGCCGCTTTGAATCTTCTGACGCACGGCGGAAATAACCTGACGGCCGTCATCAGTGTCCTCACAGCACAGAACTTCCCTGTCCATCATCAGGTAGATTTTCCCGTTCATCCGGCATACCGCGTCGGGAGTGCGCTCAAAAGAGCGGCGTACCTCTTCCGGAATCTGTTCCGAAGAAATCAGTTCGACTGCGGCACAGTGTTTATCCATAAGCCCCTCCCTGCAAAACTGCAGATATTATATCACAATCAATTCATAAATCAAAACGCGAATAAAGTCCAAAGCTTGAAACATATTTTTTTTGACTGTATAATTCTCTTAATCCGCCGCAAGCGGCAGAAGGGAGGCATTCCGATGAGATACGCCAGATATTGGGTTGCGTGTTTTCTTTTGCTGTGCCTTCCGTTCAGGTCTGTGTACGCAGGACCCGATTTCCTTTTCAGCGATGATCGTTTCCGCGGGAAATTCACCACCGAAAACCTCGATGCCATCATTGATGAATATGAACTTTTCGACGGATGGTACTGGACGACCGAAGCGGAAGTTCCGCAGACCTTTCACGGACACCCCGAATGTCCGGGCTGGACCTCAACCTCAGAAGCCCATGGCCGCCGCAGCTGGCTCAATGGCTGGTACGGCTGCCGCTGGCCGATTGATCATGTCCGGAGCGCCGCTCCGGATCGTGGCGGCTATGCCGAATGTTTCGCCTTTGCCCAGTTTATCGGTTATCTTCTCTCGGGAGAAATCAATCCGCAGGGCAACTGGACCTTCTGGTATTCCTTTGACGATGCCGGGGAACTGCGTGCCGGAGATATTATCCGGACTGAATATAAATATAAGAAAAAAACGTATAATCACAGTGCCGTTGTCTATGCAGTCGAAGGCGATGACGTGCGTTTCATGCAGGTTTCCGGCGGATCCAACAACCTGATCTCAATCGGAAACGGCTTTACTGACGGGCACTATCAGAATGTCACTTCCATTGATCAGCTCAAACAGTTAAAAGGGGTCCGAATCTGCCGCTATATCCCGAAAGAATCAGACATTGAAGACTGAGCTTCAAAAAAATTCGATATAACAAAAACAGGCCCGGCTTTCCGGACCTGTTTGGGTTTCATCTTTGAACTTACTTGTTCAGGATGGTCTTCTCGGTTTCCTTGTCAAAGAAGTGCAGATGCGTGGTGTCCATCGCAACCTTAATCTTCTGGCCGGCCTTGCTGGAGGTACGGGGGTCAACGCGGGCGATGATGTTCCCTTCCTTGCCGGTGGTGCTCAGGTACAGATAGGTTTCGGAACCCATCAGTTCTGTCACTTCAACATCAACATCAAAGGTAGCGGTAGCGTACTCAGCCAGCTTCTGCTCATCATCATGGATGTTCTCGGGACGGATGCCCATGATAACTTCCTTGCCGATGTAGCTCTCGTCAACAAACTTGGCGATCTTCTTCTCGGGTACGATGATCTTGTTTTCTCCGAACTTGGCAACAACATCCTGGCCTTCACGGTCAAGCTGAACGTTGAAGAAGTTCATCTGGGGGCTTCCGATGAAGCCGGCAACGAACTCATTCGCCGGATAGTCGTACAGGTTCTGAGGCGTATCCACCTGCTGCACAACGCCGTCCTTCATAACCACGATACGGCTGGCCATCGTCATAGCTTCGGTCTGGTCGTGTGTAACGTAGATGAAGGTGGTCTGCAGTCTCTGATGCAGCTTGGTAATTTCGGTACGCATGGCAACACGGAGCTTGGCATCCAGGTTGGACAGCGGTTCGTCAAACAGGAAGACCTTCGGCTCACGGACGATGGCACGGCCGAGTGCAACACGCTGACGCTGACCGCCGGACAGAGCCTTCGGCTTCCGGTTCAGCAGGTGAGCAATGTCAAGGATCTTGGCGGCTTCTTCCACGCGGCGCTTAATCTCATCCTTGGGGGTCTTGCGCAGCTTCAGGCCGAAAGCCATGTTGTCGAACACGGTCATATGGGGATACAGGGCGTAGTTCTGGAACACCATGGCGATATCGCGATCCTTGGGAGCGACATCGTTCACCAGCTTGTCGCCGATGTACAGCTCACCGTCGGAAATTTCTTCCAGGCCGGCGACCATGCGCAGGGTGGTGGACTTACCGCAGCCGGAAGGCCCGACCAGAACGATAAACTCTTTGTCTTCAATGTCGAGGGTAAAGTCGCTGACAGCGGTCACGTTTCCGGAGTAAACCTTGTAGATGTGCTGAAGGGATACACTTGCCATATTTTCTTCCTCCTGTGTTTGTTTGGGAAACTTCTTCCCTGATATACTGCATTATACAGGTTTCCGACAAAAAAAGGAATTGTCCGTTTGTACAACAATTCCTCTTTCCTTTTGTGCATTTTGCTATATTTTTATCTGTGGTTCCGGATCTCGTTACGCTCCAGCCTGATATTGTTAATCAGTTCGCTCAGTTTCCTGTCAGTCTCCGCAAGAAGCGAATCCATATAATCCAGCGTATTCCTGTGAAGCTCGGCCGTTTCCTGCCTGGCGCTTTCGCGCAGTTCTTCGCATTCCACCCGTGCCCGGCGGACAATGCTCTCCTCTTCCACCATCTGGGCTGCTTTCTTTTCTGCATCTTCTATCAGGCGCTTTGCTTCGTTCGTTGCGGCATCAACCCTGGCAACGGCTTCCTGGTTTGCCTTTTCCATCAGCGCATTCGCTTCATAGCTGGCCTGTTCCATCATCGCCTGGGATTTCTGCGTCGCATCATTGACCATTCCCTGTGCCTGAGCCTGGGCGCTTTGGAGCATCTCATCCCGTTTCTGTTCCGTTTCCGTGCGGATGGCTTCTTCTTCCTTCACGATCTCCGCTGCCTTTTCTACGGTGTCCGGAAGATTATCCCGTAGATATTCAAGCTGCGCCTGCATCAGGTTGCGGTTCACGGTGCAAGTCTCGCTGTTGATCAGGCTTCTTTTGGCATTCTTCAGTTCTTCAAAAAGAATGTTGACCGCTTTCAGGCATTCCGCCGCGCTGTTGATATCCGCTGCCATATTCACACTTCCTTGCACATTTTATTTATTCTTTTTCGACAAAAGCTTCCGAATGTCCTTCAGGCATACCTCCGGAACCAGTCCGCTGATATCGCCGTCAAACGCTGCGATCTCCCTTACCGCGCTCGAAGACACAACCGACAGCCCCGGTTCTGCCGGCATCAGCAGCGTTTCCACCTGATCATTCAGCTTTTTATTCAGTAAAGCAGCATTGTACTCATGCTCAAATTCGGAGCATCCGCGAACGCCGCGGATCAGAATCCTTTCATGATGTTCCTGCATGTAATCGGCCAGAAGCCCTTCCCACTGATCAACAATCACATTCTCAAAGCTCAGGCAAACTTTCTCAAGCAGGCGAATCCTATCCTTCACAGGAATCGCGCCCTGTTTGTTTACGTTGATCATGACTGTCACATGCACTGTGTCAAACAGTTCGGCCGCCCTGCGGATGATATCCAGATGTCCGGCCGTTACCGGATCAAAGGAACCCGGAAAAACACATGAACTCATTTTGCATCCCTTTCTTCGTTTGCTTCGTTCCTGCGGTAGATGGAAACGCCACAGAACCCCCAGTTCCGCTGTTTGACGCATTCATATCCCGCTCCGGTTTCCGGGTTCCTGCCCGCCTCATGTTCCAGGACGACGATTGCGTCTTCTCCGAGTACCGGAATCAGTCCGCTAAACACATCGGTCAGGTCCAGCATGGCATACGGCGGGTCGAGAAACACCATATCAAAGCATTTTCCTGTGCTTTCAATTTCTTTCAGCGCCCTGCGCCAGTCGGAGGTCATGATCCTCGTTCTGTCACGGTATCCAAGGGTATCTGCATTCTTTATCTGTACTGCGCTCGCCTTTCGGTCATGATCCACAAGGCAGGCATATTCCGCCCCGCGGCTGAGCGCCTCAAAGCTCAGCGCACCGCTTCCGGCAAAAAGATCCAGCACCCGGCTGCCGCTGATCTCGCCCTGAAGCATATTGAAGAGGTTTTCCCGAACCCGGTCCAGCGTCGGCCTTGTGTTTCGCCCCTCCGGCGCTTCGATTCTCCTGCCTCTGGCTTCCCCGGCTATAATTCGCATGGATCAATCTCCGGTTTCTATAAGTGTTTTGCCCGAAGGGGTTTAGGGGGTTCGACGCGCCCGGAAAACTGTCCGGTGGACAGTTTTCAGCAAAGAACGGGCGGTAGCCCAGGATCATCGGAAAGCCCCCTAATTCAGTTTCTCCGGTTCTTTCGGCTTTGCGCTGATGAAACCCGCCCGGCGGCGCCGTTCCTTCTTTTCCCTCCGAATTCTTTTCCGGTTGCTTTCGGAAATAGCCGTATGGACCCTTGCCCTCAACGCCGGTCCTGACAGATAGCCGATTCCGTATGAGCATGCCGGAATCAGCAAAATCAGCGGACTGAGCATCTCCACCCAATAGACCGCCTGATAATTATCCGCGCCGACCAGGCTGACATACGGCATCACGGCAAATCTCACAATAATCCGCAGGATATCCGTCAGGCCCATTGCTCCGGGTTCCAGATAGGAAACCAGCGGAGCGGCCACTTCATCCCGCCTCATATAGGCCTGCATCCAGCTGGGCAGAGTGCCGGCCGTCGTTGTCTGAACTCTCGTGTTCAGCGCCAGGATCACAGCAATCACAATAAAGGGAATCGTTCCGGCAATCCCGATCACAAAGGCCTTCATCGGATGATAGCAGACTTTCTTTTCCGATTCGCTGAAACTCTGGCCTTTTTCCTGCTTCTGCCACAGTATTTCGCCCCGGGCAACCGCTTCCGCGCCGTGTGAGCTGCCCCGGTTGAAGAAAACGGTCACGATCAGGATAATCACCGCCGGGTTAATAATCAGGCGCATGATATTGCCCGAGCTGTTTGTCATCGCGCATAAAAGAAAGCCGACAAAGAAAACGATAATGAGCCCGCCGAAAAACAGCAAACTGCTTTTCAGCGTGTTTTCATCCACCGCGTTTCCGGTCAGAAACGGTTTTCTGACGCTTTGTACGTTTTTCTTTTTTGTTTTATTGCCGTTCATCCGTTCGTCAGCTCCTTCCCTGTCCGGAATCAATGATCTCGCGCTCAACTCTTGATCCGACGCTCAGCAGAATCTCGTAGGAGATCGTCCCGCTCCATTCTGCCAGATCTTCCGCTGTAATCTGTTCATCTCCGTCGCGTCCGATCAGGATCACTTCGTCGCCGGCCCGTGCTTCAGGAATCTCCGTTACATCCGCGATCATCTGATCCATGCAGATCCGCCCGAGGATCTTTGCTTTTTTGCCATGGATAAGCACCATGGCCTTCCCGGATGCGCACCGGTGATATCCGTCCCCGTATCCGCAGGTGACCGTCGCAACCCGTCTTGGCCGGTCCGCCTGCCAGGTTCTGCCGTAGCTGACATATTCACCGGCGGGAAGATCCTTGATATAACTGATCACCGCCGTCCATCTCATGCAGGGTTTCAGGTCCAGCCCGGTCTTTACCGGCGGATATCCGTACAGGCTGATGCCGGCCCGGACCATATCCAGATACATCTCCGGATGCCGGTGAATCGCCGCTGAATTGCAGCAGTGCCTGATCAAGCCTTTCGGCAGGCCCTCCGTCATCTCCAGGAACCGCTCAAACTGCTGTTGAGTGTATCTTTCGCCGTCTTCACCGTCATCCGCGTCGGAAAAATGGGTAAATGCGCCGCTCAGTCTCACATGGGAACAGTTCCCGAGCGCCTTCAGCACTTCGTCCCTTTCTTCTTTCGTTCTGACGCCGATTCTGCCCATGCCGGTGTCGATTTTCAAATGGACTTCGGTCTGTTTCTGCAGCTCTTCTGCCGCGGATTCGCACATTTCGACCATTCTCGGAGAGCATACCGTCTGGATCAGATCATGCTCGATGCCCTTTTTCACCTCATAACCGGTCACCGCGCCCAGCACAAGCACTGGAACCCGGATCCCCTCGTTCCGGAGGATCACGCCCTCTTCCACGGACGCCACCGCCAGTATGGAAGCCCCGCCGGCTATCGCCGCCCGGGCCGTCCGGACTGCGCCGTGCCCGTACCCGTCCGCCTTCACAACCGCCATCGCCCTGACGTTCTCCGGCAGTGCGGAGCAGATCGCCTTCATATTATGTTCGATGTTTGCAACGTCAACAATCCGCCTGTTTCTCGGATGCGGGGTATTCCGCCTTTCCAGAATATGGCGGTGAATCTGATCGTTCAGCAGATTGATATCGCCGCATCCCATCGTCAGCACCAGGTCACCCGGCCGGCAATGGGCTTTGAGATATGCTTCCGTGTCGTCGAAGGAAGGCGTCCATACCGCGTCGATTCCGTTCTTCCGCATGCCTTCGACAAGCATGCCGCTGTTCAGGTCTCCTGGATCCTTCTCCCGCGCGGCGCAGATATCGGTAACCAGCGTGTAGTCCGCTTCTTCCGTACAGGTCAGATACTGATCGAAAAGCGTTCTCACCCGGCTGAATGTATGGGGCTGCATCACGGCCCACAGCCGCCCCTTGCACCGTTTTCGTGCAATGGACAGTGCATTCCGCATCTCTGCGGGATTATGGCCGTAATCATGGAAAAACTCGATTCCTTCATCCTCATCCGTCAGTTCAAACCGGCGGTGAGCGCCGATAAAACGTTCCACGGTCTCAGCCGCTTTTGCGGGATCAAGTCCGATTTCAGCCGCGGCCGCGATTGCCGCCAGCGCATTCAGCACGTTGAAACTGCCCGGAACGCCCATCCGGACTTCCGCCCGCTTTTCCCCTCTGTACATCAGGTCAAAGGCAGCATATCCCCGGTCGTCTTCCCGAAGGTTCTCCGGATACCAGTCGTTTTCTTTCCCGAATCCGAAAGTCATCACTTTGCACCCGAGTTTCCGGAACAGGCGCATGATTCTCGGATCGTCGCCGTTCCCTACGGCAATACCGGTTTCAGGCAGCATGGACAGATACTGTCCGAAGGTTTCCTCAATCTCGTCAATGTCTTTGTAGCAGTCCAGATGATCCGCGTCGATGTTCAGCACAACGGCAATCGTCGGAGGCATATGCAGGAAACTGCGGTTATACTCACAGGCTTCGGCAATGAACAGGTCCCCGTGGCCGACCCGGGTGCTTCCGCCGATGGCGTCCAGCCGCCCGCCGATATGAATTCCGGGGTCAAACCCGTTTTCCAGCATCATCTGGCTGAGCATCGACGTGACCGTTGTCTTTCCGTGAGCACCGCAGACGCCTACGGCCTTCGCGTAGCCCTCCATCAGCTGGCCGAGCAGATATGCTCGCTCGATCGAGGGAATTCCGAGCCTGTCCGCTTCAACCCTCTCCGGGTTTTCCGTGCTGATCGCCGCCGAATAAACGACCAGATCGGCGCCGTGTACGTTTTCAGCCCGGTGGCCGATCATGACCTCGGCTCCTTTTTCCCGCGCAAAATGAACAAGATAGGTTTCATCCCTGTCGCTGCCTGTCACGCGATATCCCTGATCCAGCAGCATCTCGGCCAATCCGCTCATGCTGCTGCCGCCGATCCCGATCATATGGATGCGTCCGCCGGGATAATCCCTGATATGCGGTGTGCTCATACCTGAATCTTCCTCGCTTTTATTCAATGATGATCCGCGGATTTTCACGGCTCGGCCTGTACATCACGAATCTCCGCCCGATGAACTGAATCGGTTCTGCCCCGGTTTTTTCACACAGTTCGGTCAGGGCTTCCTTCGCCGTCAGCGGTGCCCCCTGCTGTACGCATCCCTTGATCAGTTCGCGGGCTTCCAGTGCGTCGTAAACCTCTTTGATTGTCCCGTCGGTGATTCCTTCCTTGCCGATATAGATGATGGTGTCCAGGGTGTTGGCCATCTTTCTCAGTCCCGCTCTCTGCTTTCCGGTCATTTTATATCTCCTTCACTCATTCAACAAAGTCAAATTCCATCTCTCCGATCTGCACGGCTGACCCTTCCTCGGCGCCGGCCTCCCTCAGCCTGTCGATTACGCCGAGCCGCTTCAGGCTCCGGTGGAACCAGCTCAGGCTTTCCTGATCGTTGAAGTTGACACTGTCGACCAGGCGCTCCATGCCTTTGCCGGTCACGATATAAACGCCGTCTTCGTAAGTGACTTCAAAGCTGTCCAGATCCTCTTCGGGCTCGGGTTCTTCTTCCTCCTGATAGTGCAGCACAGGCGGGAGCTCTTCCAGCTGCCGTGCCGTCTCATCCATCAGTTCTTCAAACCCTTCATGCGTGGCAGCGCTCACTGCATAAACCCTGCAGCCGAGCTCATCAGCAAATGCCCGTACGCGTTCGAGGTTTTCTTCTGCTCCGGTCAGGTCAGTCTTGTTGCAGACAATAATCTGCGGCCGGCTGCCCAGATCGCCGTAGTTCTCCAGTTCGGCATTGATCTGCTTCAGATCTTCCACCGGATCCCGGCCTTCGCTTCCGGAAACATCCACCACGTGCAGCAGCAGCCTTGTTCTTTCCACGTGCCGCAGAAAATCATGCCCCAGGCCCGCGCCTTCCGCAGCCCCCTCGATCAGTCCGGGAATATCGGCAAGCACGATATCCTTTCCGAAGCGCCGGACGATCCCGAGATTCGGGGTCAGCGTCGTAAAGTGATAATTCCCGACTTTCGGCCGCGCGCTGGTCACCACGCTGAGGATTGAGCTTTTCCCGACGTTCGGATATCCGATCAGGCCCACATCAGCAATCGTCTTCAGTTCAAGCCGAAGCGTCCGGATTTCCGTTTTCATCCCCGGCTTGGCAAAATTCGGCGCCTGCCGGGTCGGTGTAGCAAAATGCTGGTTCCCCCAGCCGCCTTTCCCGCCTTTCAGCAGCAACCTGGTTTCGCCCGGCGTATCCATGTCCGCCATCACGCGGTCCGTTTCATCGTCAAATACAACCGTCCCGACCGGAACCTTGATCAGCAGGTCTTCCCCTCGTTTTCCCGTGCACCGGTTCGCCCTGCCGTCCTCGCCGTTCTGGGCGGTATATTTGCTCCTGAAGCGGAAATCCAGCAGCGTATGCATATTGACATCCGCAAAGAGCAGGATATCCCCGCCCTTTCCGCCGTCCCCGCCGTCGGGGCCGCCGTTGATCACAAACTTTTCCCGGTGAAAGGAAGCGGATCCGTTCCCGCCGTTCCCCGCCTTTGCTGTGATTTTTACGTGGTCTACAAAATTTCCCATTCTCAATTCCTCATGGAATGCACCGGCGCTGGGATTCTCCCGCCCCGGGCAATAAATGCGCTGTTGTCCTGCCGATTCACCGACATCACCGGCGCCCTGCCCAGCAGACCGCCGAATTCCACCAGATCCCCGGCTTTCTTTCCGACTGCGGGAATCACCCGGACCGCCGTCGTCTTGTTGTTGATCATACCGATCGCCGCTTCATCCGCGATAATCCCGCTGATGGTTGCGGCAGAGGTATCCCCTGGGATCGCGATCATGTCCAGCCCGACAGAGCAGACGCAGGTCATCGCTTCAAGCTTTTCAAGGGTGAGTGCCCCGGCGCTGACGGCTTCGATCATGCCGATATCCTCACTGACCGGGATAAAGGCACCGCTCAGGCCGCCCACATGGTTGCTGGCCATGATACCGCCTTTTTTGACTGCGTCGTTCAGCAGCGCAAGCGCTGCCGTCGTTCCCGGCGCGCCGGCATTCTCCAGCCCCATTTCCGTCAGGATATGGGCAACGGAGTCGCCTCTCGCCGGCGTCGGCGCAAGGCTCAGATCCACAATGCCGAAGGGAATGTTCAGCCGTTTGCTTGCTTCCTTGGCCACCAGCTGGCCCACGCGGGTAATCTTGAAAGCCGTCCGCTTGATCGTTTCCGCAACGATATCAAACGGCGCTCCCTTTACATGTTCCAGCGCAACCTTGACGACGCCCGGCCCGGATACGCCGACATTGATGGCGCATTCCGGCTCCCCGACCCCGCAGAAAGCGCCGGCCATGAACGGATTGTCTTCCACCGCGTTCGCGAAAACGACCAGCTTGGCGCAGCCCAGTCCGTCCTGCTCCGCCGTCAGCTCTGCTGTTTTTTTGATAATCTCGCCCATTTCCTTTACGGCGTTCATGTTGATCCCGGCCCGCGTGGAGGCGACGTTCACGCTGGAGCAAAGCAGTTTTGTCTCGCTCAGCACTTCCGGAATGGAAGCCAGCAGCCTTTCATCCGCAAGCGTTGCGCCTTTGTGCATCAGGGCGGAATATCCGCCCAGGAAATTCACGCCGACTTCGGCCGCGGCCCTGTCCAGCGCCAGCGCGATCGGCCGGGGATCATCCTGGCAGATCAGGCTGACCGGCGTAACGCTGATCCGCTTGTTCACAATCGGGATGCCGAGTTCCGTTTCAATCTCTTCGCCGGTTCTGACAAGATTCGCGGCTGTCCTGCAGATCTTTTCATAAACACGCTCCGCGCATTTGTCCGCGTCCCGGTCGGAACAGTCCAGCAGGTTGATGCCCAGCGTAATCGTCCGGATATCGAAGTTTTCCTGCTGAATCATGTGCATCGTCTGAAGGATTTCTCGTGTTTCAATCATACGGCTTCCCCCTTCAGATCCGGTGCATCGCGTCGAATATATCCATTCGCTGCATATGAATGCTCATCTTCAGTTCGTCCCGAACCGGCTCCAGCTCTTTGTTGATCTCTTCAAAGCTTCTTTCTGCCCCGTCCAGGTCAACCACCATCATCATCGTGAAATATCCGCCCAGAATGGTCTGCGTAATGTCCAGGATATTGATGTTCATCTCGTACAGCTTTGTTGCCACCCGGGCGATGATCCCCGTTGTATCGAGGCCCGTAACTGAAATCAGTGCCTTTTTCATCCGAGAATTCCTCCGACACATATATATTCAGACTATTATATTGGCCGATCCCCGCATTTGTCAATTCGACTTTCCTTTCAAATATAATTATGATATAATTGATTGGTTACAGGACAGACGGGAGGAGGGTTGATTTTGAGCCGGCTGATCCTTGCATCCAGGTCTCCCCGCCGCCTGGAACTTCTGACCAGGTTCGGGGTCCCGTTTGAAACTTTTGTTCCGGATGTGGACGAATCCTGCGATCTTCCGGCGGCTGAAGCGGTGGAGTCTCTTTCCCGCCGTAAAGCGCTCGCGACCTCGTCGTCCTTTCCGGATGCGTTCATTCTCGCCGCGGATACGCTGGTTTCCGTGGACGGCGTTTCCCTCGGAAAACCGTCCGGCCGGGAGGATGCCGTCCGCATGCTTCGTCTGCTTTCCGGGCGCACGCATCAGGTTTTTACCGGTGTGACCGTTATATCTCCTTCAGGCAGGGTCTTCACCTCGTCAGACCGGACGGATGTCACCTTCTGCGAGGTTCCGGAGGAAGAAATTCTCTCCTATGCCGATTCGGGGGAGCCGCTTGACAAAGCCGGAAGCTATGCTCTTCAGGGCAGGGCTTCCCTCTGGATCACCCGCCTTGACGGATGCGACACCTCCGTCATCGGCCTTCCCCTCTATCTGGTGCGGGAACTGCTGATCAGCGCCGGTTATCCGCTTGCGGCCGCGCAGCGTCAATAATTTTGTATCAAAGGATGATTTTGTTATGGCCATTCTGGCTCCTGATATCGGGATCGACCTGGGAACGGAAAACATCAATGTCTACGTCAGAGGGCGCGGCATTGTCATTTCCGAGCCGTCCCTTGTCGTTCTGGACCGGGAAAACAGCCATACCGTCCGTGCGGTGGGCGATGAGGCGCGTTTCCTTTACGGCCGCTCCCCGGACAGGCTGATCGCCGTCTCCCCGATCCGGAACGGGCAGATCGCCGATTTTGACATTGCGGAGCTGATGTTCAAGTATTTTATCCGGAAATCCGTCGGCGTTTCGTATCTCGGGAAACCGAAAATCATCGTTTCGGTCCCCTGCGGTATGGATGATGTGAACCGGAAAGCACTGACTGAAGCGGTACGCATGGCCGGTTCCAAGCATGTTTTTCTTATCGAGAAGCCCTTTGCCGCCGCCATCGGAACCGGTTTGCCCGTTTACGATCCCATCGGCAGCCTGGTGGTTGATGTG
>Ga0265301_10001575_pt1 | contig 29242 bp, 47 predicted proteins | sample AusTroGonzalo_MG_2_FD_193488 | JGI IMG/M metagenome (GOLD analysis project Ga0265301, IMG submission 193488) | Bovine rumen microbial communities from tropical cattle in Woodstock, Queensland, Australia - Gonzalo_04 | ecosystem: Host-associated > Mammals > Digestive system > Stomach > Rumen ... | reverse complement strand
TTCTCCAAGCGGCTCGATTTTCAGCCGCGACCGGGGGGAGTGAGCGAGACAGAACCGTCCGCATTGATTGCGTATCGCTTGCGTTCCTCGAAGTGTTCTTGATTGTGACACTTCAAACATAAATATTCCAGATTGTCGAATGACAATAAGACATTCGGATCCGTGATGTTGTTCATGTCAATGTACTCCTTGTGATGCACGATATATCCCGGAGTGATGAATCCTCTTGCAAGACATCTCTCGCAGAGTCCACCGACCGAAGCGATATAAGCTGACCGACATCTCTGCCATGCCTTTGACTTGTAGAACCGCTTCTGCTCTTCAGGAGCGTCAATTCTCATGCTCATAATTTGTCGCAGCAAAAAGGACCCGTCGTGTTGACGAGTCCTCTCTTCAGGAGTAATTTCACATGACCAAACTTTTCTCACATCTCTAGCGACTTTATCATAACACAAGATATAGTATGACATCAAGTGTTATTTTATTTTATTCTACAATATCCTTGCCGAATCGCTCAAGTGCATCTAGCTTCATCCTGTATGCCTGCCTTTCGGATCTGCCTATCATCTTCGCTGCGTTCTGCATGGTTCCGTTCTCCATGTAGTAGACAATCAAGATAAATCCCATGATCAATCCTTCCGTGTCTTCCCACGAATGAATGATTTTGCTTGCCTTGATCCGTCTCTCGGTGATCTCATACTTCTTCTGTCGGATCTTCCGCTCAAGGTCAACGGCTTCTGCCATAGAAGATGACAGTATGTCTTCCGGTGTTGTCTGAACATGATCCTTGTCATATCGTATCGCTCCGCCGCCTGCTGCTTTGTATTTCAGATAATCGAGCTTATTTATCATGTCGCGAATTGTCTTGTCTTCGTCCTTGATAACCTTTAAGAACTCATCTGCTATTCTCTGCCCCTCTGTCATTCTTCACTCTCCATTTTTTGTAAAGACACATCTATTTCTAACAGTTCCATTAACCACATCGGTATAATTAGTATTAACAAGATAAGCATTAAATCTCTTATTATTCGATTCATTTATTCCTTACCCTCACTTTTCTGTGGCTCAAAGTCTGCGCATCTGTCTGTTCTGTCCCCGTACCGGATATCAAAACAAGCTATGTTCTTCTTGCATTCCCGGCATTCCTTGCATTCGTCATCATGGATGCTCATATTATCCTATATCCCCTTCCGGTGCTTGCCCACATCTCCAAGACGCTTGAGTGATCGCTTATCAGATAGTCCGCTCTCCCGAGTGTTGCTTCGAGATTCTCGCTCTCGTCTATCTCCACCCCTAATCCTTCCGCGAATATCATCAGCTTTGTATATTCGGATTCGGTGTCCGGTCTCATGCTCTGGATCGTCTGCTTTAACAACGGATGCGGTCTGAATATCACCCTTCGGCCTTTTGCGGTTTCCTCGATCATGATCTTCTTGTATTTGTTTATCCTCTCGAATGGCTCATACAGGAACGGTGCGAGCGAATTGAGGATGACTGTCGCATTTCCTGACGATATCTTCTTGATCGCATCCATCTTCGGAGATCCGAGTCCGAATGCCCTGCCTTTGAAGTCAACTCCCATCTCGGCCCATTCGCTGATAAATGACTCCGCCTCTGCTTCGGATCCGAGGAAGGCATAATCGACATTCGCTGTTCCCGGCTGTACTCGGAGCATCCTCATATTCGTGCATGAGTACGGAATATATATGATTTGACCGTATTGCTTGAGTTCTGCCGTGTAATACTTCGGGATCATTCCCGTGACCTTGTTCTTGCCGTCATACGGATAATGGATGACGATGAAGTCCGTGTTCAGCTCCGGAAGGAGCCTGATGTCTGTCCCATATTCGAACTCGTCCTTGTCGATGATCTCCGCCCGCTGCTGCCCGAACTTTCTCAAGTACGGAAGCGGACACACATATGTCTTTATCCCTGACTTCACGCATTCCTCATAGACTGATTCCATACTGTCCCACATGGATCTCTTGTATGGCAGGAAGGCTATCGTGAAGTTATCGGATCTGTATATCTCAATGATCTTGTCTTTTATCCTGCGTCCAATCTCGTTCATAATATTCCCCATTGCTTCATTCCGCTTTTCATGAAACTGATTGCGTCTTCGATTGTGTCCATCGGTCCGGAGCTTCCGCCTGTCGGTCCGTTTACGCTTGTGCTGATAAATCTCTCATATGGCTCGAATGAATATCGGCTATAATGGAGCGAACATTTTATCTTCTTGACCTTGTAAACCCATCCCCGGAGGTCATCCTCTTTTTTGAACTCAACTCCGAGTGCGTTCCCGATCTGCCTGACCATGTCTTCTTCCGGGATCGTCTCAAGACAATCGAATAATGTTATCTGCTCCATGTTTACTCCTTCACCGTGAAGCCTTTGCCGTCCAGATACATGACTTCAACGTGTTCTTCCGTTGCTATCGTTATATTTTTAATCAGCTCCGCCATCGGACAGTTCCCGCATATATGAGATTCTGCGAGTTCGCATTCCATAGCGTCTTCATCCCATATCTCCGGATATTTGCAATAGTTTCGGCATATTCCTTCCGCCGCCTGCTGCAATTCGACTTTGTCAATCTGTCTCTGTACTATCATCCTGCGCCTCTTTCAATTCTTCGAGATATTCAATGAGCTTGTCTATTATCTTGTTTCTGTCAACGTTCTCGCACTCTTTTTTGATCTCGTCTGTTCCTTTTGCCCCGATTGCGTATCCAAGACCTAAAAATCCTGCCGCGCCTATAAATCCTGCCACTACACCTACTAATACCGATTCAAAAGCCATATTTTCACCCCCTTAACTTCAAGTTATGCTTTGCCATGAGCGCATGGATCCGAAGGATCTTCTCTTCCGGTGAGAATCGTTCAGGGACCGGGATCTTTCTCGTGTATATTGACAGCCTCTCCCTTTTTGCTCTGACCGAGTCTGTTGATCGTCCTAATCGCTGCGCCTGTTCCTTGACGCTCATCCTTCGATTCTGCTTGAGGAATGATATCTCTTCTTCCGTCCATCTGGTCATGTCTGTTACCTCACGATTCTATTGAGTCTTCTGTACTGTATTTCAGCGAGAGTTTTACACCTTCCTTTGACGGTTTCATCGTTCCGGTGTATTCTCCTCTGCTGATTGTGATCTTTGTGATCTGTCCTTCTGCGAGCGGCTTGACTGCACTCATAAGCATATCCTTCAAGATTTCAAGTCCCTTCTTGTGTTCAAAAAAGTTTCGGATCATGCCTTCCGTGTTTGCGATGTTCTCCTGTACTCTTGTATATCTTTCCGCCTCGGGGCATTTACACAGCTTTGTTGCTTCCTCGTTGATCTCTTCCTGCGTGAATGACTTCGGAACTTCAAGTGTGATGATCTGACCGCAAAATCTGCATTCCCCTGTTGTTGTCTTTAACTCAAACTCTTTCTCTTCCGCGTTTTTCATAACTCGTTCTCCTTTGCTCTGTTGTAGATGGTTGATATTGTCTTATATGAGCATCCCATCTCACGACCGATCTGTGAGAAGGACTTTCCGTCTTCGTCAACGGCTCTGACTATCTTTTCTGCGCTCTGCTGCCATGATGAACCCTTCGGTCTGCCTCTTTTCTTTTTGCCCGCTGCTTCCGTGAAAGCTTCTTCCGGATCCATGCGCTGTTGTGCCTCTTTGATCTGCTCTTTTATCTGCTCGTCCTTTTTCTTGGCCTTGTTGCCATAATATGCCGCTTTGATGTCAGCGATATCTTCTCTCTTCTTTGCTTCCTTTGTCACTTCCGGATAGAGAGGCTTGATGTCCGGTGCTTTGTATGGCTCTTTCTTGACAATCTCGACATCCTGCTTCTTGATATCCAGAACGTCCATGATCGCTTTGATCTGTTCCTGTGATGTCACCTCAAGGATGACTTTCATTCTCATTCCCATGTTTTCCCCCTTATCCGAGATCCAAGTTGTTGACAACGTCCTTTATCATTGCCCACCCGGAGTCCTTTGCGACATTGATCTGTCTTGCGTCATACGCGCATTCGAAGTCTGCGTGTACCGTCTCCGTTTCGGGATCATACCGGAGCGCGACAAGATCATCTCCGGCTGTTGTCATATGTATAGCCTCACAGAGCTTGTTAAGGATGATCTGTTTGCTTCCCTGCGGTCCTCTGAACTCGACTTTCTTTGTCTGTACTTTTATCATTTTTCCTTTTCTCCTTGATTTTCCGTAATATTGCGCCCGCTGCCTTGAGTGTCTTATGCGATTTCACCGCTTAAAAGCAGTCTGAATGTCTCTCTGCCTTTTGGAGTTATCAGCGTTTGAAGACCTGCGTGTTCCGAATATCGGCTGTTGAACTCCTTCAGCTCGAATAATCCTTTGTTCTTGTCCGAGTATGGCTTGAGCTTGTTCTTCTGGTCGCGGTAGATATATCTGTGATCCATGAGGAAGGTGATGAATGCTCTCTCACCGATCCCGAGTTCCTTTGCCGTGTCCCTGAAGCTTGTCAGAAGGTTTCTTTCCACAAGTGCGTCAAAGTAGTCTGCCTTCGGCTGCATAACCTCGATCTGCTTGTCTTTGTCCTTGATGATGTTCTGGGCAACGATCAGAGCGTTCGCGACTATCTGCTCCGGTGTCATGTTCTCCTGATTCGCTATATAGCCACCGTTCTTCCTCACGGAAGGGATGACTTCGGATGTTATCCACTTTTTGAACGTCTTCGCGCTTTCGAGCTTGCTTCCAAGGACTAGCGAATATAATCCTGACTCATTTATGTAAAGCGGATATTGTTTTCTGCCCATCATGTCTTTGATGTATGGAGTCGCGTTTTCCGACCCCATCTTCTTGTCTTCGATGTCCACATGAGTTCCAATCGCGTCACTCGTGTTCTGATATCCGAGAGCCTTTGCGATATCTTTGCCCACGAACCATATCTGACCGTTCATCTCGACTGTCCGGATCTGTCCGAACTCTCCGTTTGAGAAGATTTGAAGCTCGTTCATACTATCTTTCCCCCTTTTGTTAGATTCTGCTTGTGAAGATTGAGATATCCCCAATCGAAGTCTTTGACGTTGACCGCATTGTCATCGATGTAAAAATCTGCTGATATCTTTCTCGGATCCGAGCCGTATGCCTCGATCATCTCCGGAAGATTTTCGTTGATCGCATCGAACTCAAGTCCCCCTATGCGGCAGAACCTTATCGCTTCGTCTAGAAGCTCCCCTGTTCTGTTCGTGTTCAGAATGACTTTGTTGCCGTTCATCCTCTGCCTGATGAGATAATTCACAAGGTCAGCATTCGCGGGACCGCATTTGGGCCAATCCCCGAGCGATATCGTGCCGTCAAAGTCTACTGCGTAAATAAGCATTCCGTCTGGTGTCATGTTTTACCCCCTTTACCATGTTGTGGCTATGTCAATGGTTGTCGGCTCCGTCTTTGCGAAGTCCCCTGTATCGATAATGATTCCCGGTCCGAGTGATGTCTCGATGATCTCTCCATATCGTTTTGTGGCTCCGGCGCATATGATGAACTCTCCGAGCATCTTGCATCCGTTGTCCGCTTCCCAATATTCCCCCGGGATTCCTCTGTCCTGCGCCCGCTGCACTACTTTGTTCATGGACAGGTTATAATATGTCTCATAGTGTTGATCTGCTCCGAATCGGATCCGTCCGAGACGAGCTGACAAGACAATCGCGGTTAATGTGATGATCCCCCTATATACTCCCTTTCGCATTTTTCTCCTTTCTGCGGCCCTCATGGAGCCGCGTATCATGGCTTTTGGTTGTTGTGATACAATTCCAAGCTGCTTCTTTCGGCTTTCGCCCGGTGTTTCAACCGATGAGGTAGTTCTTTCCGAACACTTCCATCCACTTGTCATGACCGTATAAGAGCTCAAAGCGCCCTTGAGCGACTTGCATCAGGAAGATATCGTTCTCTTTGTTGTTGTGGACTGCTTCCGGTCCTACCGTGTGATGCCCGCTGCATAGATATCCCCAGAGTCCCCATTTCTCCGCGAGCTTTCTGTTCGCTGTACCATGCATGAAGTGATGTTTGTCGAGTCCTTTATGAGGTAAATCCGCATATGGTTTATTGAATCTACACAGGAAGCATTCGCGCCTTTCGGTGTCTGTATATGCCTGAATAATCGACTTTGCCATGTTCAGACCGCCTTCTTCATTACGTCTTTATGCTTTTTAAGGTCATTTTTCATCAGCTCCATGAACGAGTGATCTTCCTGCGTGATCGTGAACTCATGCTTCGAGATCAGACTGATGAAGATATCCCATAATTCAGCGTTCTTGTTCGGGAATCCCTTCGCGTTAATCCATCCGTTCAGCCTTGCCGTCTGGATCCGTCCGGTATCGAGTCCGCAGAAGACTCCGTTGCACTTTGTGAATATCTTGATGTTTGATTCCTTCGTGAATCTCCCCAGAGCCTCGATGATTGCTGTCAAGGTTGTCGCGTCTTCCGTTGTGTCCGGGAAGTCAACGAATCCCTTGACCACGTTGTCCGGAGCAGCAGGACACTCGATCAGATACATTCCTGTTCCATATCCTCTATGAGGAGCCTTGATTGTTGTTGCTATGTAGATGTTTACGTCCATGTCTTTTCCTCTGACAATCGCATGTGATGCTCTCAAGCGTGAACTGATGGCATATCGGGCATTCGCAGATTCGTATCGGTTGCGCCTGCTGCCCTGTGTCGAGCTTGATCTCCTGATAACTCAAGTATGAATATCCGGTGAACTCGTTGATTCCTCGTCTGATTGAGTCCTTGTCGATGTAAAATCCCCTTTCCGGGACGAGATCGCTATTGAAGATCTTCTGCATCGTGTGTCTCGTGTAGACCTTCCGTTCCGGGATAGGCCTTTCGAGGTTTCTGCTGCATGAGTACCGGATCAGCTTCTTCGTGTCTTCGTCAAACGTCTTCAGGAGCTTCTTTTGTTGATCTGTCGGCGGCTTGACTATGTACTCCGCGAGTCTGTCATAAGGTCCGTCATCCAGAAGCTCGTTGAAGGTCCTTCCGTGAATCCATGCCTGTTGTATCATTGAGTCGAGATCCGAGATCCTATTCAGGACTATGTGAACATGGATTCCGCCCTTGGATCCGATTTCTACTCGATAAATGTACTTGCAAGGGATTCCGAGCTTTTTATATCTTGCCCGGAGCTTGCGAAGGAATCTCTGAACATCTGCGGTGACTTCCTTGATTTGCCGACCTTCCTTGTCTCTGTATGTGAGAGTTGTCCAATAGTCCCCTTCTTTGAAGTTCGCTTTCAGCAGCCTTCGGACTGTCTTCGTTCTCTGATATTGATTTTGTTTTTCAATGGACTCCTGACTTCGATCGTGTTTCTTGAGCGATTGTTCTCCTGCGGTCCCATAGTGACCGAGGAACTTATACTCATATTCTGTCGATGTCCGGAATCGGTAAATGTCTCTGATATACATGTGTTGTCCTAACTTTATGTCCGTTATCGAGTCGTTAAGAGCGGCTTTGCGCCGTCTTTTGCTTTTGAGTTCTTGGAACCCTAGGATTTCACATTTATATAAGAAGTAATTGTTAAACTCAATCCGAGTATGAAGAGGATCATCCCGACCGATGTGCTTGACGTGATGCCCCCGACTGTCATGAGTGCTATACCGATTCCATATCGTTTGTTGAGTGTGAGGTCCGGTCCGTTGAGGTTGTCGAGATCATATCTCTGGGATGCCTTCCGCCAGATGGCGCAATGTCCCGAGCATATCTCGTTACAATGGCGGCAAAAATCTCTCTTCTCGTTCTCTGTGATGTACTCCGAAACTGATTTCATGCGTTTACTCTCCCCTGAATTGCATTGTCAATGATTGCTTCCGTCAGATAATAGGATCTCCGCTTCTCGGATCCTGACATGATCGCTCCGGGGATCTTCCCGGCCTTAATCATCATCCGAAGGCATTGTTCCGATATCTGCATGATGCTCGCTGCCTCTTTGATCGTGATCTTGCTCATGGTTAGTTCCTCGCAAGTGCGTCAAGCGTAATTCCGAAGAAGTCCGCGATCTTGATGAGCTTATCAACCTTCGGCTGACTCTTTCCGTTCTTCCAATCCGTGAATACGCTCTGCGGAAGTCCTGTCGCTTTTGCGACTGTTGCGTCATTGACTCCCTTGTTGTCTCTTAATTCCACATATTTAGCGTACATGACGTTCTCCTTTCTAGATGTAGTATTTGCACAGTTTAGGATTTTCTAATATTATTGTTTTGAGGTGTATTGTGATTTCCCAACTGTTTAAGCACATTATATTTGGGTTTTCACAATTTGTCAACACAAAGTTTTGTGTTTTCACAATTATTTTGAGAGGCCCAGAATATGTCGTATGAAAAGTATGTAGAATTGCGTAATATTATGAACTTGAAAGATTCCGAAGTTGCGAGACGCGCCGGATTACATCAGAGCGTTTTGACAGATTGGAAGAAGGGAAAGAGCAAACCCAAGATCGATAAACTACAAAAGATTGCTGATGCGATGAATGTTGATCTTTCTGTTTTGATTGGATCTTCTGATAATAATTCGAAGAGGTCCTTTACAAAGCAGGAATTATTTGATGCTGAACTGCTCCGTTTATACCATAATGCGACTCCCGATGCCCAGACGAGCGTTCTGACTTTATTGCGGAACTCTCAAAGGGAAAAAAAGTTTCGACTCATTAAAGGAGGCTTGATATGAGAAGAGCAAACGGATCCGGAACTATTGTCAAGCTGACCGGGAACAGGCGGAGACCTTATGCGTGCCGGAAGATCATCGGATGGAAGGAAGATGGGCGGCCTATAATCAAATACATATCGTATCACCGCACTAAAAGAGAAGCGGAGAAGGCCCTTGCAGCTTACAATGATGATCCGTACAGAATATGTGATTTTACCCTTCAGGACGTGTTTGATGAATGGTACAAGAGGCAAGACGAGCGTTCCGAGAACACCCGGCAAGGGTATCGATCTACATGGAGACGGCTTGAGCCGATCGCGAACGTCAAAATCCAAAATCTTGACCGCTTCGAGCTTCAAGGCTTCTTTGATAAGGCGGATTTTTCAAAAAGTACGTTAAAACAAGTCCGCCAGATGCTCAAAACACTCATAGAATACGCGGTCACGCGCGGGATCATGCCCATTGCCGCCCTGAATCTGTATAAGTCTATTGATTATCAGATAAGGAAGGAAACGCGGTTCAATCCCCGTTCTGTCATTAAAAAAGAGGAGATTGACTCGCTCTGGGCAAGGAAGGATGACGAGATCGCCCGGATTATGCTCGTTTATATTTATACGGGACTGCGTTTCAGCGAGCTCTGTGATCTGAATCCTGAAAATGCGCATGAAGATTATATCGAGATCGTAAAGGCGAAGACCGCGGCCGGAGTGAGGATCGTTCCGCTCTCGGATAAGGTCAAGAGCCTGCTGCCTATTACGGCGGTTCCGCCGCACTCAACCTACATCGAGCAGTTCAAGAAGCTCCTTCCTAATCATGTTCCGCATGACACAAGGCATACTTTCATATCCATGATGGTTGAAGCCAAGGTTGATGATCGTGTTATAAAGGCGATTGTCGGGCATAAGACGAAGGATATCACGGAGATATATACGCACATATCCCTTGATGTGATGCTCGAAGCTGTAAATCGGATCTGATTTTGCCGTGTGTACAGTGCGTGTACAGTATGTAGTACAGTGTGACGTGCAATAAAAAAATAACATAACGTTATTAAACGTAATAAAACATCGTAAAAATGCGGGGATAACGTGTTTAAAAGGCGGATTTTATATTCACAAGAAATAAACGGATGCTTTATTTTCGCGCTTTTCATGCCCTTTTGTGTATAGTAAGACGTGCAATAAAAAAGACCGCCCGAATAATCGGACGGTCAAGATAAGGGGGATTCCCCGGGGAAACTATTGCATCATGGGAAGGCTTGCCCATGTCTTTGTACCTATTATCCCGTCTGGGACAAGGTTATGATCCTTTTGCCATTTTTTGACTGCGTTCTCGGTCTTGGGACCGAAGATTCCGTCTGTGGCTCCGCAGGAGTACCCGTTCTGATTGAGGAACATTTGCCAGTGTCTGACATATTCACCGCGGGATCCGTTCTTTAACAAAGGGAATGTCTCCGGAACCGGTCCGGCAACTACGATCTGGCCCCTCGCGTATAAGTTCCATTCTTCAGGAGATATGTGCGTCTTGTCAAGATCAAGATTCTTTTCATATCCCGGAAGGCGGCCCGTTCCCGAATATTGATATATCGTGCAGTTATTCCAAGGTCCGAAGCCTTTGTTATCGGTCCATGGATTGTCCTGATATCCCGTGATCTCTTTGGATGCGTATTGAGCGCACCATAACGGATAGGAAGGATCCCAGACATTTCTATACTGTCTCGTGACTGACTTTGACATGTATATAAAAGGCTTGATTCCCGTCTTCTGTTCGACATACTTGAGCCATGAAAGAGCATATTGAGGATTTCCGAAGTTCGGATTGTCCTGTCCTTCCCAATCAAGACATAAAATCGCTTTTCCGATATAGTCCTTGACGGCTTTCAGGAACTTCTCCGCTTCGGGAATCGCTCCGCCTGTTGATGCGTAGTGATAAACCCCGACAAGTTTTCCGAGCTCCATCGCCCTTGTGATCTGTTCCTTAAATGTCGGATATGTGGATGTCCCTGCGCCCTGTGATGCCTTTACAATGACAAAATCACAAGGGACAGCTGCAAGGTCTATCCCTTTTTGATGTTGTGATATATCTATTCCGTTCATTTTATCCCTTTACTGCCTGAACTGCGCCTTCGATGATCGCATTGACCTCGCTCTCGCTGATTTTGAGTCCCATTGACTTAATCTTTTTATTGAGCAAATGTACGGCATAATCTTTCTTTATTTTCCATTCCTCGACCGTATATATCTTTTCTGCGGACCTGACAAGAGTCTCCGCATACTCAAGGATAGTTTTGTATTTATCCTCTCCGATCTTGTTCTTTAGCCAAGGGATGACATAAATTGATATGACGGCTATTATGACCGTCACAATGAGTTCTGTGATCTTTGTGATAAGTTCAGGATTCATAAGTTCTCCTCGCTTTCTTCGTATGGTTTCTCGCTTAATGGTTTATGGAGCTGTGTGATGTTATGCTCCGCAAAGTTTTCAATGGTCCTGTTGATCGTAAACGCGACAAAAGGATATATAATAGCCTTGCAGAGTGTTTTTGACAGCTCCTCAAGCACAATCTCCCTTCCGAGATATGCCAGATAGTAGGACATCGCCAGAAGGAACATCGCGTATGCCTCTATAACAAACAAAAGAGCCTTGAAAAATAAGGCCCTTGTCTTCTTCTTTCTTTTTTTTCGAGGTCTGGGATAGTGTCTCATTGTCCTAATTGCTCTACAACAAAGTTATTGATCTCTTTGTGAACATCGTTCAAGGTTGTGCTGCCTGTCTCTTTGATCCGATCTTCCAGAAGTGCATTCTCTGATTTTATAAGCAAAACATTCATCGCGTATAATTGCTGAATCTTTGAATCCATATCGTCCAAGCGATCATCATACTTTTTTTCAAGTTCTTCCCGGGTGTTATCTGTGGCATCAAATGCGCGATTCCATTTGTCTTTGTTTTGCTCGACAATTTGAGCCATCTCGTCCCACTTTGCCCTTCTCTGGACTTCCTCGTCATTTGTCTTTTTCATCTTCATAATAACCGTCCACAATCCCCAAAGTCCAAGAAGTGTGCATCCCGCAATATAGAAGGACTTGAATATTAAGATAAAATCAGGTGTTTCAGGCATGTTTTCCTCTTTCTAGAGGCGGAAGATTCCGCCCCTTATTTGTAGTTATACCCCATAAAGGGTATGCTTCCCATGTATATGGGCAAGTCTGTTCGGTTACGTTTCAGTTTGCGAAGGTGTGGATATGTCCATTTATGATTCGTGCCGTCATAAATGCTTTACTATCTGCCTTGGAATCCGACCTCATAGTGACATACCCACTATTACAAAATACCATGTTTCAGTTAGTGAAGGTGTTACTCATTATATAACATCAATGCGAATCCTAACTCACCGCCATCCTCGTTTTGGAATGAGGACATTGAGCCAAGTGTTACATTAGAAATGAGTGTTGGTGTTGTACTTAATGTTATATTTGTAGCACCACCATAAGCATTTGTGTACCATTTGCAAGAAGTCTTCGTTACGAATGTTGCCGCTTCTGCCGCTTCTGCCGTTCCACCTGCATATGTCGAATATTCCGCTGACGTCATAAGTTTTGCATACTTGTACTGTGAAACAACCGAATTCGGAAGAACGATGCTTGCCATTCCACTATTTATTTCTCTAGCAAACACGACTAATGGCTCTACAACCCCGCCCCCACCGCTACTACTACCTTGCATTTCCTGAAACATCTATACTTCCTCACTTTCTGCGTACTTCTCAACAACTTTCTCCATAGCCTTGAGTGCCTTAATCTGATTCTCCGCTTGTACGGGATGATTCTCTTTCTGATAACTCAAGTCATACATAAGCATATGAAGTACGTTTATCATGATTTCTTTTGTTATCGTCATACGCACCTCAACTTTTGCGCTTTCCGTTTAGTAACCGAAGGAGTGCCATACCAAAATGACACCCCTTCGGACTTGATTATTCACCTTCGTTCGGTTCGGGTTCGGGTGAAGGCTCTGCGTAGTAGTCAACCATAACCTTGTTGCCGTAACTATCAATCAGCATAACCATTGCTTCCGAGAATCCCGTGTTGCCAATAAGTCTTGCACATTCTGAATGATAGAATGCCTTTGCTGCGCCAAGATCATCTTTTGTTCCTGAAACTCTTGATGCCCACTCTCCGCTCTCTTTGTTCTTTGCCGTAAATACGATTGCATAAATCATAGTTTTTTCTCCTTTTCTAGTTTATTTTATCACTCTCAATTTGATCGTTGCGCCGTTGTCTGCGTCTGTTTCGTATATCAACGTAAGGTTATTTGTTCCGAATCCCGAAGCTGATGTGAGTTTTGCATATGGGGATAAATTGATCGAATTGCTGTCAATCCATACTTTAGGTTCATAACCTTGTGTCATATTCAGCGCGTTCGGTGTATCATCTATTCCCGTGAATGTTACCGATCCGCTTGATACCGTTGCTGTTGCTATGTATTCGTCAAGGTCTGATGTATCAGCTTTTCCGCTTAATCCCGAATATACACCGCCACTTGTTACGGGTTTTGCACTGCCCGATGTGGGTGATACGTCAGGAGTGACGTTCTGAAGCTTGATATTTCCACCGTCATTGACATATTGAATCATCTGTCCGGCTGCGGGTGTACCGCTTATTAGGACATCAGAAAGTCCTGCGAACGATGACGATCCGCCACCCTGCGGAGCATATACATCGTATTTTGTTCCATCAATAGTGATCTCCGCTATCTTTGTTGCTCCGGAAGATCCCTGTATCTGGTTCCAAGATACGGTCGAACCACCGCCGCCACCGGACATTGTAAAATCATATGACCATGTGGCTGTTGTAGCATCGCCCCCGGTAACGCAATGATAAACCGCCGCTTCCGATGTGTTCAGATAAAAATCATTCTCATTTGCATCTGTTATCCCGGATCCGGAATATACTGTTGGATTGACTGCTTTTCCGCTGATGCCTGTTCCTCTGAACCATCTGTTCCCGTCTGCGCCCGCTGCCCCCGTGTCACCTTTCAGGATTCCCTGACTTTCCCATGTGTCCGTCCCGATACATTTCCACAATTCGAATGTGTTTGTGTTCAGGTATAACGAGTTTTCATAGAATCCCGTACTTGACGATGAAGCGCTTGATACGGCTGTTCCGGTCGAGAATACCACTTCACCAACTTCATTGATGATCTCAATAGCATCGTGAATCGAACCTCTTACGTCTTCGCCGTAGACAGCGGTCATTATGGCCTGTAAATAACTCGATATATCAGCCATTTTTTATCTCCCTTCTTTTATTTTCTTGATCTCTTCCTTCAGAGCATCAATTTCCTTTTGCTGTTCGTTTACAACATTGACAAGATGAGGAATTATCTCTCTATATCCCAGAGATAAGTCTCCGCTTGCCTGCTGCATGACCATTCCGTCATTGATTCCTTCGATTTCCTGTACTTCCTGCGCTATGAATCCGATATGTTTTTTGTCGGAATCAAGACTGCTGCTCTTTTTGAAGCTAAAGGATCTCGGACGGAGCTGTCTGATAATCTTTAATGATTCAGATATTGGAACATCCTTGATGTTCTTTTTCTTGTTTCTGTCAGATAATCCGTTCCAATAGTTATATTCGGACTGTCCGAATTGAGCAACTAACGATTGTGCTGCATATATCTGTATAATGTTGAATCTGACTGACAGATTATTCGCCTGCGCTGTCCCTGCGTCTCCCGGAGCCGCGTTTGTTACTACTATCGCGTTCGAGAGATCGCCTGCTGCCCACAAGCACAATGTCGATGGATTATTATTCCATCCGGAAACGTTGTGAACGGTCCTCGTTCCATATGTCAATCCGCCGAATGTTGTCGGATTTGGATTGATCTCTCCATTTACATAGCAAGGAACCGGAACTTTACAAGAGAATCCACCTTTTTCAAGAAATATCTGCGCGAGTCCATCTTCAGATCCGATTCGTCCCTTCGGACTCAAATATATTCCTCGCTCATCGAGCTGTGTTATGAGATCGTTCGAGGAATTGAATATTTGCGCGATTCCGTTATCGTTGTTATATCCGCCGAGCTTTAGTGTTCCGCCGAGAATACGGTCAGCGAGCATCGTTCCTGTTGTTATGAAGTCGGCAACGATTTCACCGTCCATTGTTGCAGCCGTAACCACCGCCCACGGATCCGCCGCGGTATCTCTTGACATATATCCGAGACCGCCAAGATTCCACTTCCAACATTTTGTGGCCTGATTGATATCAAGGTTATTTGCTATTCGAAGCTCGGTTATCTGGTCATCTGCGTTTGTCTCAAAGGTGACATATCCGCCGTCCGTACCGTTCAATATTTCAAGAGCGTTCTTCTTTGCCGCTTCAAGGATCTCTGACTTTGAAGGGATCTTCTTTACGGCTTCCTGCGTTCCCTGCGTCTGACTTGTGAGCGTCCGCCCTGTCTGAACGTGTCCGGATAAGGTTATCTTGTTTTTGTCAATGTTCTGGATATCTCTTCGGATCTCGGTCAGATATAACCACTGATCGACCGCGAACGGCTGCGCGATGATCCTAACCGAATCTCCGATCGATATCGCATCGACATTCTCTATCCCGGCAAGGTCCACCGCTTCTACTTCCATTATGAGTTGTGGTTGTGCATATCTTGTCAGATAGCTTTGAGCAAGATTATTGAGGCTTGTGAGATTCGAGACGTTATCAAATACAACATCCTTTGCGTGTCTGCCGTAAATCCCGATTGACGTTGCGTCACTAATGGTTGTCCCCTGAAGCCTTGCATTATATTCATCATAGACCTGTGTGTCGAGTTCTGCGCCATACGGTGTCAGGACATTGACAAGGTTTCCGAAGTCCGTTTCTTTGACATAATCAAGCAGATTGTAGCCGTATTCTATCGGCTGTGTAGCCTGTATGCCATAATCAGCGAGCTTTACGATATCGATGTATCTCGTGACTGTTCCGCCGGAGGTTACCCTTCTGACTCTGATCTGTCCCTGCGGACTTGATGCGTCACATATACAGTTCCTTAACTGTTCAAGGATAGGCTGTTCATATTCTGTGGTCCAATTACAGAAGTCTGTATTGATAACATTTGTTATATATCCCGCTTCGAACTGTCTGTCAGCCGGACGATTTGCATTGTAGGCCGTTATCGCTGCAAGAAGTCTCTGTGAGTATGTCTCATTCGTTATGGATGCAGGAGCAAGATACTCCTCATTGAGCCATGTGAGATCCTCTACGCAATAAACCGTTGCAACCTTGGCAAAATCGACCGATATGTCCTTTATTTCGCCGCGCCAGAACTCTTTTTTGTCCCTGTAAATGGTTATGAGTGAGCCTTTGGACAGTTCCGAGTATAAAGGATTGCTCGAAGGGACCTTGAATGTAAACTCTCCCGCCTGTCCTACGTCTTCAATGTGTTCTGTGTCATATATGCAAGCATCCTCTGATGCCGGATAATATAATGTCTTTTCTCCAAGATTAACCTGATACATTAAAGCGAACCGCTCCTGTAAACTATCTGGACTTTTGCATTTCCCGTGAATGTGAGTTCCACGTTGTCATCACCGCCCACAAGGATCGCCGGGATCTTATTTGTTCCCGCTGTGAGGACATAGGATATTCCGTCAGCTTCGACTGTAAAGGTCGAGCTTGTCTTATCCGATACAACGAACTCCGGTGTTGTTGCCATGTGTCCGTGAGGGATCGTGACTGTCGCGGATCCGACAACCGTGATCGCTCCGATGTAGGTTATCATGTCCGTTTCAAAATTGAATGGATCCCAGAGCCACGGATCCGATGATGAAAGTTTTGAATATTTGTAAGGTTCCGCGCTCGGTACGGAAAGTTCAAGCTCTCCGAGATTCCTGAAGCGGTCAAAATCCTCAATATATACCCTTCCGCGCCAATAGTGCTTTGTGTCATTGTCAATCGTGAGTTGACAGATCCTTCCGTGTATATTGTTTCTGAATGAGGATATTATATTGTCCCATTCGAGACGTTCCCGGATGCCCCCGAGCTTGAACGCGAGCTGTCTTTTTGTGAACACTCTTCGTCCGCTTACCGCTTCCGATGCGTCTATAAGACCGCTCCGCCCGGGAATCTTGATATATGTGGTTTCCATTTGAGGATCACCGATATAGTTGTTATTTCCGATAACCAATCCCCAATCATTCAGAGTGTGGAAGGTTCTTCCCGTATCTTCAACGTATATCGAGATCCCGTATGCCAATTCATTCATCTTCTGCCGCCCCTTATGGCTATTGTTCCGAGTGCCGCATTCATATCCGGTGCGATTCCGCCTACAAGTGCGCCTGAATCAAGGACCATCTGGTGTCCTGCTGCCAGATATGGCAGATAAGTCTCAAGAAGTCCTGCAAGGTTATTGTCTCCCGAAAGAGGCTGAACCATTGCTTGTCCGTTTGAGACTTGAACGAGTTCCGGGCCTGCCTCACCGACTATGGCTGTTCCGCTTGTCAGGATTCCGCCTTCAGCTAATTGAGGAATCAAAGGGATGTTGATCTTGTGATCTCCCCATCCAATGTGATTGATTCCACCGATAACGGTATTGATTGCCCCGGTGATTCCATTGATCGCATTTTTGAGTATGCCAAGGATCGCGTCCCAGATTGCACCAAAAAATTCTTTTATTCCGGTCCAGACCTGTTTCCAATTTCCGGTGAAAAGTCCTGCGAAAATGTCAAAAATGCCCATCAGGGCATCAAGAACGGTCTTGAGGACCGATTCTACAATCTGGAATGCGCCTTCGAATACAGGGGCGAGGAAACTACAAAATCCGTCCCATATTGCTTTGACTACATCGCTGAATTTTTCAAAGTCAAAACCGATCGCGTTTAGTCTGTCAACGATTCCCTGACCGAATTGATCGAACATGTCCTTTATATTCTGCCATGTTCCGAGGATGTTCGTCTTGAACTCCTCGTTCGTGTCCCATAAATGTTTGAATGCAGCTATGAGAGTTCCAATCGCCGCAACTATTCCCACAATCGGAAGGGATATTGCGCCCAGAACTCCGGATAATCCGCCGACTGAACTTGATATTCCGGAGAATAGCGGAGCGAGCTTTGATCCGAGACTTAATATCGATCCGATACCACTCGTCACTTTTCCGAGCACAATGAGGAACGGGCCGAGTGCCGCTGTGATTGCCAGAACTTTCGTTATCATCTCTTTTTGCCCGTCACTCATGCCATTGAGTCTGTCTACGAACTCTTGAACATGAGTTATGAGTTCGCGGAGCATCGGCATGATTGTATCGCCGAGAGATATTGCGAGTTCCTGAAGCTGTGCCTTGAGTATTTCCATTTGTCCGGCTGCGTTATCCTGCATTGTTGCAGCCATTGCCGCCGCCGAACCTTCGTATGTATCAAGTATCTCCGCCCCTGATGCAAGTGCTTCATTGAGCGGAATAACACCGTCTTTTGTCTTTGCAAATGCCTGTGATGAATTGTCAATGGCTTCTGTGAGCTTGTTGTAGTCTTCTTCTGTAGCATTTGCGATTGCAAGAAGTCCGGACATTGCTCTTGTTCCGCCGAGCATTGCCGCCGCTCTTGCCTTTTCAGCGCCTTCTGCGCCGAATGCCTGTTTATTTAATTCTTCAATTTCGGCTTCATATTTTTTCTGTGTGATGTTTCCATCTTTCAGGGATTTATCTAATAAGTCTAACTGATTATTGTATTCTTCAAGGGGCATGTTGATCTCTTGCATACTTTTACGCAGTTGATTCATGATCTCACGGAAAGAATACATATGACCTTCATCATCAGCAAGAGTTATTCCGAGACGTTCCATAGCCATGTCGGATTCTTTTGTCGGCTTTGCCATTCTCTGAAACATATTGCGGAGCGATGTTCCTGCCATATCAGCCTTGATTCCGCTGTTTGCCATAAGTCCGAGCGCGATTGATACGTCTTCCGCGGTATATCCGAGAGATCCGGCAACCGGAGCAACATATTTGAACGATTCGCCCATCATAGCAACATTTGTGTTTGCGTTTGATGCCGCGCTTGCCAAGATATCGGCGAAATGACCTGATTCTTCGGCCTTCATTCCGAATGCTGTGAGAGCGTCCGTTACGATATCGGAAGTAGTTCCAAGCTCTTCACCGGATGCCGCCGCAAGGTTCATTACACCACTGATACCGTCAAGCATCTGCTCGGTCTTCCACCCGGCCATCGCCATATAATTCATGGCTTCTGCGGATTCTGATGCCGTGAACTTGGTTGTTTCACCCATTTCACGCGCTTTATTGCGGAGTTTGTCAAAATCTTCGCCTGCTGCACCCGATACGGCTGCAACCTTTGACATTGAAGCGTCAAAATCTGCCGTAGTCTTTATGATCCCTGCGCCGATTCCTGCCGCTGCCGCTGATAACGGCATGAGCTTCTGACCGACTCCGGCTATCTTATCGCCTGCTGCACTGATCTTATCCCCGGCTTCTCCAACCTTCATGAGCGCCTGATAACTGCTTGACGCTTCTCTCTCAAGGTTCTTCAGCTCGTTTTCACACGCAACGATCTCTCTCGTCAGGGCATCGTACTGCTCCTGTCCCTGTCCGGTCTTTGAGAGTTCTTCGGCGACCTGTTTCTGTGCTTCTTTTAAGGCATCAAGTTTTGTCTTTGTTTCCCCGATACGGTCCCCGAGAAGTCTTTGCTTTTGCTCAAGGAGTTCCGTGTTCTTGGGATCGAGCTTCAGGAGTCTTTCAACATCCTTTAACTCTTTTTGAGTTTTTCTTATCTCGGAATTGACACCTTTTAAAGCCTTACTTAATCCGGAAGTGTCCGCTCCGAGTTCGATTGTGATTCCTCTGACCTTGGTTGAAGCCATATTATTCACCTAAATCAAGTTTTCCTTGGAAGAATGCCTTCATGCTTCCTCTCGGAGCCTTGATATCGTATTTTTCGTGATCGTTTGCCTTTTCTGTCATCATGTCGAAGACCATTCCGACCGTCATATCGTCAAGGTCCTCTTTTGACAGATGCAGTTCTGCGCATCTCAACATAAAAATAGCGCCGTTGGGTTCTCTATCCCTTGGCGCTACTTTTTTTTTGCTTCTGATGTTGTTCTGGTGTTCATGTTCCACAGTTCGATGATCTGTGGAAGGACTACATACACCGAAAACATGTTGAATGTATCAAGCCAGTCATCCGGTGTTTTCTGTTCTATGTCAGGATTTGCATGTTTCGCCATGACGAACGCAACATCCTCAAATATCTGAAGATCGATAATATCAAGGTCATCATCGTTCTTCTGTTTGTTTTCGTAGTTTTTCTTAAGGCGGTTCATGTCCCTTATCATGTCGCGCCCTGTGATGACTCTGTAGAGTCTCGGTGTCCGGGCCGTTGCCCTGAACTTTACCTCTTTATTATCGATGTCTATGATCTTATCCATATTGTCCCCCTTAAATGTTCTTCTTGATGTTTCACACCAAGACTGCATCACACTTCTGTTCTACAGGTGCGATATGCGGAAATGCCCTTGTTCTTCCGCCGTTTACTTTTGCATGGCCTTTCTCCAGAAGGTGAGTAAGTTGATAATGCTTTTCATTCCAGACAACGGCCTGTATGCCTTTCATTTTGGTTTTCTGTCTTTCTGACCGCTTTTTCCATCCTTTGTTGTACTCGTTCCATGAACCGTACTTCTCGGATCCTGCGGGATGAGCCGAACGGAGCTCCTGAACGGCATCGTCTGCCGTCTCAAGAACTCCCTTCTTACATGCTTCTTCCGTGACACCTTCGAACTCTTTGAGATATTCAACTATCACATCAGTAAGCTGATCGACTTTGATCTTTTTGCTCATCTTATCCTCACGTTGTAGCGGTAACAGGAATATATGGAGCTGTATGCCATGCTGCAAGGACACCTGCGTCCGTTGATGCCGTTGACATAGCCATTACGCGGCCGCTTGCGAGCGGTGCGAATGAAACATCAAGCTCCTGTGTGGAAGGCTCTTTCGAGTCTGTTGTTGTTGACTTGTCGAGTGACGGTCTGGAAGCGGTTCCGTTGTAGAGAACGAACTTCGTGCCTGTCTGGTCTCCGTCTTCCTCAAATGTCATCGCAAAGTGCGTAGGCTCTGCGATATCCTCAACAAGGACATCATTGTTGTCCTTGAGATATTTCAGGATCTTCTCTCTGAACTCATCAGGGATAACAGCAACTGTAAGTGATCCTGAATAGCCGTTGTTTGCAACTGACGTGTAATACTTGATGTTGTCAGCGTAGAAGTCGTTCGTGTCACCCTGCTTATCGAGCGAGAGACTGACTGTTCCGGGAATGTTGATAACATTTCCATATGTGGGAACACCCTCTGTCTCACTGACGATGGGGAATACATGGACGTTCTTAATACCAAATTTAACCTTATCCATTTTCTTTTCTCCTTTTATGTTGTGGTCTGTGTGATTATCAATGAAACCGTGTAGGTTATCATGTAGCAATTTTCAGTGTCTATGTACTCTTCGTACTTGTCCCAGACAAGACCGAGTTCATTGAGTTTATCTTCAACCGCTCTCTCGCTTGCTTCGTCCTTCTTTGCTGTATACAGTTCAACATCCACTTCCTGAATGACCTGATAAACATAATCATCCGCTGCGAAGTTGGTTGTATTCGTGCATAAATAGCAAATGAAAGGAAGTTTCGGAGCTTTTCCGACCGGAAAGGCCCTGTATGCAACCTTTTTTGAGAATCCGGGAATAGTATTCAATTCCGCATTAAGTTCCTTAAGCGTCATCGTCCTCGTCTCCCTTCTTCTCGTTGACATACAATTCAATCCGTCCGTCTTCACGTCTGAATGTCCTATAGATCGAATAGGTCTTGTCCTTGTAAACAAGAAGCTCCTGTCCGGCATATTCGTTCATCCAGATAGTGATCTTCAGGTCCGGTTTGAAACCTTGGCGGCCCGCTTCATAGAACTCGCTCATTGATATGGATTCGATGCGTCCAAAGACTTCGGTCTCTGTTCTCGTCTCTTCCCAATCTCCGAGATCGTTCTGCTCATATTCGATTGAAACAAGCGCGATTTTCTCTGCAAGGTTCATGATGCCCACACCGTATAATTCGTTGACATGCCAAGTTGAGCCTTTTGCTCGTCATATGACTTTTTGAAAGCGGATGACCTGTCAAGGGATCCGTGCATCAGTTCAAACTGATATCCGCAATATGTTATGATCGCCCGGATTATGATCGCGTCTTCCGAATCGGTTGTGACCGTCAGACCTTCCACCCCGGCGATGCCGAGATCCTTTGTTGCAGCTTCGATCATTGTCGTAAGCTCTGAATCAAAGTCATCGCTCGTTATAAGCAATGCGAGTTTTACTCTTTCAAGCATGTTTTTTTACCTCTGTAAACCATTCCAGAACCGTTCCTGATAGTCCGGATAAATAACCATATGACCGACATGTCCGAGCTTTACTCTTGGATTTGCGTATATCTCATGTCCGAGATCCGTTGCACGTTTACAGAAGGCCAAGTCCTCGCCAAGCTCCCTTGTAGGGAAGAATGCTGTAGAATGATGACTCCATACATCCCGGATAACGTCCGTCTTCATCAGGACACATGCCATGCCGCATCCTGCGACTTTGAAAATGTCATGGGGATAGTCCCCGTGCCACCTGTCAATTCCCGGATATATCTCATTGAAGAGACAGGACGCGTAAGGCTCCCTTCTTCCGTGAGCTATTCCGGTGACGAACTCTTTTCCGGTGTCCTTCAGTTCATCATAAAGGTCATCTGAAAACACCATGTCAGAATCAAGCCATAATACTTCCGAATAGCCTTCGGATATGGCTTTTAAGGATAACTTATCCCTTCCGACATGAACCAATGTTCCACTCTGAAAAGCGATATTGTAGTCCGTTCCGTCCGCGTCAAGTCTTCGGATAAGTTTCGTCAGGCTTTCAACGAACTGAAAAGGCATCTGGTCATTTGTTGGAATGGCTATTAGTAGCTTCATTTCTTCTTTGTGACGGCTTTCTTAACCGCTTTTTTACTGTCCCCACCTTCTCGGGAATCTCCACTTCGGATATCTTTTCTTCAGGTGTTTCTATCTCGGACTTAACCGCAGTAGCCTTGACAGCTTCGGCAATCACTGCGCCGTCCGTTGTGAGAAGGAAATGGCTCTCTTCCGGGGAAACATCAACGGTCTCCCCGGCTTTGTGCCATATTCTAGCGTCTTTTAAGAGTGTTACTCTCATGCGCTCTTCTTCACGTTGCAGAACATCTTGCACGCTGTCAGTGCATGTGCTGCGTACTGTCTTCCGACAATCTTCACAAGGTCAGATTCTGCTTCTGACAGATCATCGTACTTGATAGCGATTCCGTCACCTTCAGGATAGTTCACCTGTGCGCCGCGAAGATCACCAACGATGGCATAAACGTCACCCGTTGATGCTGCGCTGTATGCAGGAAGTGCGGATGTGAACAGAACATCGAGTCCGTTGAAAGGATCGAATGAGAAGTTGCCGCCCGCCTGTGCACCGATGAAGTCAGCGTATGTGAGCTTATTCATGATGATTACAGGATTCTGTGCTTCATCAGAAAGCTGTGCGAATGCCTTTGCAACCGTTGTGAGTGCCGGATTCTGTGAGATAGCCGGAACATTTACAGCGCTTGAAGATGCCGATGTTGATGCGGTTGTGATATCACCGATAACAAGAGCGGTCAGCTTCTTAACGATCTGATATGTGAGCTCGTCATAGATATAACGAACAAGTGTCTCGCCGCCCATTGCGATGGCTTCATCAGATACGCGGATCCATTTCTTAATGGTTGCAGGAACCATCGTAACGATTCCGAGCGTAAGGCTCTCTTCTGTGGGTGCTGCTGCTCCTTCTGTGTGAACATATGCGCCGTCAGCGGAAAGCTCAAAGGGAACCTTAAGATTGCCCCTGATGTTGGTCTTTCTTACTCTTGAAAGGATGTCGCTGTTCTCCCATGCGGTCCTTATGATCTCGTCTACGATCGAAGGAACGGGAACGGAACCTGAAACATTCTCGGTCAGAAGGCTTCTCACTTCCGAATCGTTCTCTGATACAAGATAACGTGCGTAAGCATCAACATACTCTTTCGATGCCCTGATCTCTTCGTTTGTCTTCATTTCTCTTTTCTCCTCTTCAACTTTCTCCACAACAACAGGAGCCTTCGTTTCAGCTACTGTCTTACGGATCTCTACTTTCTTTGCTTCTTCTTTTGCTCTGGATTCAAGCTCTTCCTTTATGGAACGAACTTCGGCTTCAAGTGCGTCCAGATCCGCACCGTCATTGTTGAGCTCGTCAACTATGGCATTCTTGCGCTCTTCAAGCTGCTCAACCGCCATCTCTTTTAAGTTCATAGTTAAACCTCCGATAATATTCTGATTTTCTGTTTCTTTCGCTCAATCGCTCTTGCTTCGGCTTTTACATTCTCCAATGATGACTTTGCATTATCCAATGCGCTGTCAAGGCCGCGTGCGCTGATTGATGTAGCTTCATATGCCGGGAATGTTACCGCTGACACTTCCAGAACGCGGGATATCTTTGTTATTGTCCGCTTTGGATGGTCAGATTCGATATCATCCCATTTATCCCCATCAACCGAAAACATGAAGGACATTCCGTCCAGATCGCCCCTGTCAACGGCCGAATAAAGGCTTTTTGCTTCGGCATTGTTTTCCGTGTCAAGGTCAACGCGGATCTCCATGCCTTTCTCGTCAACGCTCATCTGCATTGTCGAGTTTTCGTTGTTGTTCCGGCTTCTTGCAAGCGGGATCATGTCGGTGTTGTGATTGACAAGGAATCTGACATCTTTCAGATCCGCGTCATCAAGCGCACCTCTCTCAATGATCTCGTCATACCATCCGAGATCCGTCTTCTCATCGTAGACAATCGGTCTTCCCACAAGCATATTTCCGTGCTTTTCGTCCTGATCTGCCCGGATGTCGAATCTAAACGTCCTGATTTCCGTCTTCGTCTTGTCCATTGATTTTCTCCTCATTGATCTTGTCTTCCGCGTTCCAATACTCACCGCGGATGATTCTTGCGTCCCCGCCGTCAACAGGCGGAAGATTCCATATCTCTCTCACGTCATTGATTGACATGATTCCTCTATCCAACAACTGACTTGATACATTCAGCTTGTCGGCATTTGACATATATTGCAGCCGATTCGCGGTCAACATGACGGAATTGCCCTGTGACTGTTCCCGGAACGTGAATAACATCTTTGTCATCACCTCGGAGAACTGAACCGCAAACGGCTCAATAGCTCCTTCGTAGAATGCGGACCATGCGTCACCGTATGCCTCGTTCTGAAGGATTTTCTCGTTTACCATGAAATATTGATATACGTTCTTTTCAATCAGCTTCATCTCGTCAGCCTGTACCGTGTACGGATTCGACTTGACCTGATTGATGTTTGAATATGTATTCGGGAATAACAGAAGGCCGCCGCCTTGTGCGTCCTTGCTGAAGTTTTCCTTGGAGAACCTTTTTCTCTCACTCGCGAGATCCTCTGCCTTTGAGAAGTTATTCACTTGTGCATAGAATCTGTATGTTGCAGATGACTTGACGGCTTCCTGTATGCCCTGATTCTGCATATGGATGAGGTCCATTGTCGGATAAAGAGCATGATTGTTCTCTCCCATCAGGTCATTCTTGTATTGAAACTTCGTCAGGATTCCGCAATATTCAAGTTCAATCGCGGCTTTTTCTCCCCATCTGAACTCGTAACGAAGATATGGAGTGTCTCCGTACTGCACAACTTCGCAATTTGCCGGAAGCGGACAGAATATTCCGCTGATCTCTCCGAATCTGCCATATATCGGGATTATGAAGGCTGTATTGTGTACGTCCAGAACTGTTGACAGCCTATAAAGGAACTGACTCCACGTCTGAAGCTCGTTCGGACCTTTTTTGAGCTTGTTCTGCAGCATAGGACGAGCCGCGCCCTGACTCTCGAACTTTAATTTCGAGATATGGACCGCTCTCGCGTTAATTGCGGAACGAATAAGCTCCGATTCATAGATTCCGCCGTTCCATGTTGTAAACTTCGGCTCATAGCCGTTGAGCATCGTGAACTTGCCCTTGAATTGTCCCTGTGGCTTCGGTCTGTTTTTCAGAAATAAATCAAATAATCCCATTGTTAATCCCTATTTGCGAGTCTGTCTCCAATCTCATTGAACCACTTCTGCCGGACGCAAAAGGCATCAGCAAGAGCCGCGCATCCGTCAATATGGTCCTTCGGTGATAACTTTATCAATCGACCTCTTCCGCGTTCCGCGTTCATCTTGATCGCAGAATTGAGAAGATGGATCTTCAAAAGGTCATTGTCCCCCATATGAACGATTCCATCCTTGAAAAGGCCTTCCATCTCCTGAAGGACTCCCCACAAGTTATCCCCCTGATAGACATCATCTGTCTGGAATCCGTATGTTTTGAGGTCCTGCACTAAATATTGCGCCGAATAGCGGTCATACCCTACTTTCAGCGGCAGAATCTCATATTTTTCGATCATATCCACGAGCCATTGATAACAATCGTGATAATCCACGAAGTTGTCTCCGGAAGGCTCCAACAATCCCCGCTTGATGTAGAGATTGTAAGGGACACCGTCCTTTGCAATGGCATCGTCAATCTTCTCCGCAGGAAGCCAGAACTTCGCGAAGATATATAATTGACCGTCTCGCTCAATGATGATCGTTGCGGCAGTCAAGTCCGTTGTCTGGGACAGATCGACTCCTGCGACACAATAACTTGACCGGAAGTCCTCAAGCTCCAAGTGATCCCCGAAGCATTTTCCGATTGTCTTCGTGTCAAGCCATGCCTGTGAGCTGTTTTGCTTTAAATTGCAATATTTACAAAGGAACTCGGCCTTTTTCGAGAGCGAGTCCCTTGCAACATTGATTTCATCAAGAATGAACTGAATCGTGACTGACTCACCGAGTCCGGGAATCGATTTCCGGAGTTCGTTGATGTCATCCCACTTGTCTATGTCATCAATCGTGTAAAATAAAGGAAGAAGACGCTTGTCAGCACCCTCTCCCTTCAAAAAACGTGTTCCACGCTTGAATAATTCGTCATATATTCCGTCATTGACATATCCGCCGCTCGATATTGCGAGCGTTATCGGCTCCGAACGTGCGCCTGTTCCGGATGTCATAACTTCCCATTGCTTCAGACCACGCTCCGCAGGCCATGAAGACATTTCATCAGCGACCGTCAGCATCGGGGAATATCCGTCTGCCTTCTTCTCGTTGAATGCGATCTTTTTGATCGTTGTGTTTGTTGAATCGATAATATAATCGTTCTTGCGCTTGCGTGTCCGCTTTGCAAGGTCCGGATTCTTGTCTTTTGTGAACTCGAAGGCAGAATATACGAGATCCGCCTGATCCAACTTCGGAGCGACACAATATATCTCGGATCCGAACTCTCCGTCCACATATGCAACGTATGCCATAATCGCGGCTGCCAGTAATGTTTTGCCGCATTTACGTCCTACAAATAGCGCAACTTCGCGGAATTGTCTCTTTCCGTTCTTGTCTACTATACCGAATAAACAGGAAATGAATGCTTTTTCCCAGAGAGACAACTTGAACGGCTTCGGAGCTAGTTTCCCCTTGTTATGTCGGCAGAACGTCTCGATGAACTTGATCGCCCTGTTTGCCTTCTGCTGACTAAAGATGTATGTCTTATCTTCAATCCCGGCTATTATAATCTCGTAAAATAGAGACACCCATTGTCCGACACATTCAGAACCGTCCTTGATCTTCTGGTAATATGCGAAGATATAATTCTTTTTATCCATTGTCCTTTAAGAACTCGGACAGGGCATCCACCGCATCAGGCTCGTTCGAGAGTGTCTTAATTATGTTAATCAATGTTGACACCGTTCCGTTCGCCGCTGTTGCGGTCTTGTTATATTCCGTTATCGCAGGATTCGTCACAAGATTCTGACGGCCTTTGACGTATTCCTTGGATATGACCATCCCATGTTCAGCAATGGCCTTTTCAAGGTCCATCAGGATCTTCATTTGCACCTGATATCTCTTGAACGTAGTGACGAAGAAGAAGTTCGAATTGACTCCGCGCTCTTCCGCCTGCTTTAGTATTTCATCCGCCTGCTGCTGAAGCGTGAGCTTCTGCTTCTCCGGCTCTTTTTTTCTTGTTCTCGGTCTTCCTGCCATAGGTCACTCTCCATTACGGTTTCTCGACTTTTATCGGCTGATTGCTGTATAAATATTCCGTTCGCTTCTGTCCGTTTGTTGTGGCTCCAATCAAGGACATGACTTCCTTGATCTTGACCTTATGGAAGCTCTCATCGGATATCTCGTAGCTTGAGAAGAATATCTGATATGGCTGTTCCTTCGCCCACTTGTAGAACGCAAGGGAGTCAAAGTCCACACCATAATCATTACACTTGTTATTTTTTAACACTTCATACGGCACATCGCAATATACAACATCGCCTTCCTGATATACATATTGCTGATAATCGATGTTGCTGACCTCTAGCCGTTGCAGAGCCTCTAGCCGTTGCAGAGCCTCTAGCCGTTGCAGAGCCTCTAATTGCGTAAGTGCCTGTAAATGCTCAATCGACTGAAGCCGATTGAGACTCACGCTCTGATTCTCTTTAAGAGCTTTTACAAAATGCACGTATGAGAGCCTTCTGTCATTCAGCGTCTCATCCATCAGAGCGTGACATGCTGTGCATTTTATATCTTCGATTTCACGGCTCCACAAATATTCTTGACCGTTGTTTCCGAAGCTCCAAATGTATTTAACGTATGGATCCGAGTCTTTCAGATCCGCGAAGTCATCTCTGGTGATAACTCTCCGTTCATCGTGATATTTTCCGTTTATAGCATCGATAAAGAGAGTCGTTATCATCTCGTTCAGATCGTTATACAGGAAGCGTTCCCATTTCCCGGAGAGCATAGCGCAATGTGTGATTGCTCCACCCCCCCCGAATAGATCCACGAGCCTGCTGCCTTCTGGAAGAATCGAGATGATTATATCTGCGATTCGGGACTTGTTGCCTTGATAAGGGACTCCATAATGTTTTTCGAGCTTTTCAATATCCTCGAACTCGTCTTCGGGATCTTCATCGGGGAATGATGTCTCAACTTCTTCCGGAAGCTCGAATCCTGTCAGCTCAATGTCAAAGTCCATATCCCGGAGAGATTCAAGCTCAATGTTCACGAGATCCATATCCCATTCAGCCAATTCCCCGAGTCGATTGTCTGCCAGAATATACGCTTTGCGCTGCGCTTCCGTCAGACCTTCGATGTATACGCAAGGGACGCGCTCAAGGTCGAGCTTTTTTGCCGCCATGACGCGCCCATGTCCCGCAATTATGTTTTTGTCCTTGTCAATCAGCACCGGATTCAAGAATCCGAACTCTCGAATGCTCGATGCGATCTTTGTGACCTGATCTTCGCTGTGAATCTTGGCATTATTCGCATACGGTATCAGATCCGTCAGGGTAACTTCCTGCACTTCGGCAATTTTTCCCATAACTTGTCCTTTTTCGGTCTATCTCGTCCAAAATCACGCGCGCTCGCGCGAGAGGAAGAGCTATG
>Ga0265301_10001574_pt1 | contig 29242 bp, 49 predicted proteins | sample AusTroGonzalo_MG_2_FD_193488 | JGI IMG/M metagenome (GOLD analysis project Ga0265301, IMG submission 193488) | Bovine rumen microbial communities from tropical cattle in Woodstock, Queensland, Australia - Gonzalo_04 | ecosystem: Host-associated > Mammals > Digestive system > Stomach > Rumen ... | reverse complement strand
GTCTCCGGGGTGTTTTTTTCGAATCGCACCCAGGGGGGTATCAATTTTTTTTTCGGAGCATTCCGTTTTCGTCGAATTCGTATTCGTACGCTTGCGCATTGGCTCTTCCCTTTGCGTGCTCCCCTTTGTGTTCTTCAAAGTGGCAAGCTTTGCAAAGACTGACCAGGTTCTCCGGGTTCATTGTGATCTTCGGATCGCCTATGTTCTCGGGCGTCAAGTGTGTTATGTGGTGCACTTCCTCTGCCGGTCTTCCGCATCGGCACAGGTAGTTGTCCCGCTTTAAAATATATTCTCTTGTGTTCGCCCACTCTTTTGAATTGTAAAAACTTTTTGAAAATTCCCGAGCCATCCTGTGTCCTCGTGCGGGTGCTGCTTATATCCGGAAAGCGGCACCCAGGAGAATTGTTGCAAAGAATAAGACCGGAGCTCTTTGTCCGGTCTTCACTCTCTGTCAATTACAATATAGCATATTATTTTGTGTCTTTTGTGGCTTCTTTAACTTCAACCATATAAAATTTTTTTTCGGGTTCCTTTTTGGTGTACTCGATGCACTCCTCTTCGGTTCCTACTTTGACCAGCCTGTCGGTCTTGCTGTCGAAAAGTTCAAATAATTTCACTTTGGCACCTCGCTCTTCCTGCAATATGAAAAATTATCTTTTGCGAAATAATCGCACCCCGTGCAACGCTCGACCCCTTCAATGTCAATATTTACCCGGACAAAAATTCCCGCTTTGTTCCTGATCTCGTCTTCGAGCCATTCTTCGCTGACGCCTCCTTCAAGTTCTACGCTTTCGGGGTTTCCGTCTCCGTTCGGTGTGTAATATTTCGCCGGTGTATAAAATCCCGTGACGTGCTCGCTTCCTTCGACCGTCGTTGGCCTGCTCTCGAATATATCCCACTCGCCGCCGTTTAATTGTACGTTGTTAACGAGCCAGTTATATGCTTTTATGGTCTCTTGTACGGTCTGGCACTCAACTTTAATATTTTGTATAAAATCAACTTTGCCCATTTTCTTCTCCTTCGCTTATGTAGTCAACTTTGCCGAGCGCCATCCACATGCGTGCCCGTTCCCTTCGAATCGTTAGCACCTCGCCTTCTCTTACGTAGCGCCCCAGCTCTAAATCCGTGTAGTTCTCTAATGCCTTAACTTTTATAAATGGTTTATCGGTGTTGTATCTCTGCTCGGGTTGTGTATCGCCTAAAACTTCCTGCCACTGCTTTATGATCTTTTCGTTGTCGTTCTTATAATTGGGCGTCGGGATCCTCTCGGCTATTTCCTGGGCGTTTATTCCATGCATGTCAAACGGTAATATATACCCGTCTTTTTTGTCTCTGAATCCTAACTCTTTTAAAACTTCAAGCGGTGTTGTCAGCACCGGCGTGCCTTCCTCCAAAGCTTCGACGATCGAATAGCAGAAAGCCTCAACGTCTGAAAGCTGGACTAAATAATCGGCTTTTTTTATCCATGCTCGCATGTTTGTTGTCGGTGGCATCCTTTTAATGCCGTTATTTTCTTCTATTTCGGCGTTTGTAAATACAAGCCATAAAATGTCTATGCCTGCGCTTTTGAACGTGTTAGCAAGCGAATACATGCGATTTAAGCCCTTTTCGAAAGTGAAGCGGGACGCCGTTATTAAAAAAAGCGGCGTTGCTTCCTTCTGCCTGAATGTTAAATTGTGTATAACTTCGCCCGGTTCCTCAAAAGTTTTTGACGCCGTTTCGCTGACGTATATAAGCCGGTCATAATTCTTTTGTATTTTCCAGTCCTTCATTTTGCAAGTGTGGCAAAGCTGCAAAATTTGCTTTGCCTGTATCTGCTCGGGGATGGTGTCCGTTATTCGCATATTTAAGAATGAATCACAAAAAATCGGCTGCGTGCCTAACTTGTGCACCATTACTATTTCCGAAAGCTTGGCTATTTGCTCCGGCCACATGCGGTCTTTATAACAGACCATAATGTCGTAAAGCTTGTAAAGGTTAGCGCAAAAATTATAAATCCAGGTTTCGACTCCGCCGATCTGCATCGTGTTGCCTATGTAAACGACCACTTGTGTGCGTATTGGTCGGGGTATCTGTAAAAATAAATTTGTGGGCTCGCCTCTCAGTTCGGTGCCGTATGTTTTGGCGGGTGCCATAATAAGCGCAAACTTTGAAAGCTCCGGCAGGTCGTTCTGTCTCGTTAATAAAATAATTTCGCTGTCGTTGTATTCCTTTTCGAATTCCTCAACAAGCCAGGCCATGTCCTTCGTTACGTGCTCGAAATGGTAAACAATGCGCCGCATGTCGACCTTCCCTTTTGCGATCCTCTGGGTGAGGCTGTCGTGCGGGTCTGTCCGGTAAAAGTAAACGGGCTTTTGTATATATGCGATTTTGTCCGTTTTGACTTCCCGTATGAATTCCGCATCCTCGGCAACTAATTTTTTTATATTAAATCTTGTTTGCCCGATGGCGTCTCTTTTGTAAACTCTATTCCAGACGCAAAGATTAAAGCTTGGGAATTCGTCGCCGTCCTTTAAGTGGCATTTATAGTTCCAGCCGCTTCCGAATGTTTCCCAGGAAAGATAAACGGCGTCGGGCTCTTCCTTCAACTTCTCCCGAATCTGTTTTATATAATCGGGCGCCACCAGGTCGTCTGCGTCAATAAATGCGATGTATTTTCCTTTGGCTTCGTCGAGTCCTCGGTTCCTGGCGGTTGATACTCCGCCGTTATTCTTTCTTATGATCCGCACGAACGGGTAAAAGGTTTTAAAAGGCTTTCGGCTTCCGTCGTCAATAACAAGCACTTCAATGTCTTTTTTCTTTTCGTCAAGCTGTGCCGTTAATGTGGCGAGCAGTTCGTCGATAAATGGTTCGGCGTTATATGCCGGGATAATAATCGTTAATAAAATCATTTTTCTTTGACCTCTCTTTCAAGCTCTGCGAAAAATTCAGGGGTATAGGATGGCTTTCCGTTTGGGGTTGTATTATCTCTCTTTTTTATATTCTTATATTCTTTATATTCTTTTATGTTGTTAGTTGCCTGTTGGTTGCCTGTTAGTTGATTGTTAGCTTGCCTGTTAGTTTGCCTGTTAGTTTCAAACTCTTGACACTGGTATTTGTCCCAGTTTTCAATGGTTATAATCTGAAATTTGCTTGTTAGTTTGACTGTTAGTTCGCCTGTTGATTTTAAGTGGTTTATTGCGGTGCGTGCGTTTTGGACTGAAATGTTCAAAGCCTCGGCGATGGATCCGTAGCTTGTGACCAGGCTCCCCTTCGGGACTTCGTGTCCTCTGTATCTCGAATCCTCCCAGTTTGCGTTCAAAAGCAAATAAACGAACACCCGAAATGTTACGCCGTCGGAGTACCACTCCCAGCCCTGTATGGCTCTATGTAGTTTTATATATCCCGAATCCGTCATGTTTGCTCTTTTCCTTCTTCCTTTGTAATATTCGGCATTATTAAAATTTCGTGTCCCAGCGGGTTATATAACGGCATTATATGCTCAATAATTCCCGCCAGGTGCTCCCGTTCGATCCTGCTCGCTCTGAAAGCTTGCGACCGTCTGGTTCCGTCTAAACTGACCGCCGTGATAATAACTTCGTATGTCATGGCTTTTTTCTCCCTTTAAAATATTTTTTGCATGCTCTTGCCGTGGGTTGCTTCCATGGGCTTGTATCGTGTGGCCATTCCTTCGGTGCTGTGCAAATATAGCCGACCGCCGTTCTCGGTGCGGTCATGTCTAAATATTCGCAGTTTTTGCACTTGGAAACTTCCCACGCTTCCGTGTCCGGTTCGTTTTCTATGATCTCGCTTATGGTTTCCAGGCGGTCTCGTATCTTCTCGAAAGTTTCCGAATCAAGCGCCAGGGCTATATTCTGTAAAGCTATACCGATTTTAAATTTATTTTCTTTGTTCACTCGTCTTCCTCCTCTTCTTCGTCTTCGTCGTATGGCGGTGTGTACTCGCCTACGTATTCGCCGCAAATTGGGCAGTGCTGGCGTGTTTCGTAAATCGGACGACCCCACGCCTCTGCCAGGTATTCTTCTTTTGTGATGATCTCTTCTTCTTCGAAAATTCTTTCGCACTCGGTGCAAATATATAGACCGCTCATTCTTCCTGGTTCCTTTCCGTTAATGCTTTTGTGGCTCTGGATAATGCTTCGTGTAATTGCTCATTGGTATAATTGCAGGGGCAATTTTCGCATTGAAGCTTGCACCCTTCGTCGTATCTGCAGCCACGAATCTTGTTTATTATATTTATTGCTTCTATATCCGACATTTTTCGACTTCCTCCTCTTCTATGTATAGAATTTTTATTAACTTTTCCAGGTTCTCCTTCTTGGGTTGTTTCGTTCCGACTTCCCACTCAAATATGTTTTTTGTAACGGTGTGAAGTTCGGCCGCCACCTCTTCCCTGGTCTTGCCTGCTGCCCTTCTTTTCGTTCGGATAAGCCTGGCGAGCTTTTCTTTGTCAAGCTCGTTTGTTTTCCTGCGCATCCCGATGGTTATATGATCCCGATATATCGTCGCCGTGTATCCGTGCTCTTTTATCATTCGGACGTATGCTTCGGCGTCCGTCTCCGGGAATATTTTTATTTTCATGCCGGTTCTTAGTTCCATTTATCTCCTTTCCGTCTAATAACGCCCATAATATTAGGCAAATTGAAAAGCCTATAATTGCGGCGATAATGTCTCGGCCTGTTAATGTAAAAATAGGTGACTTTGTATGCCAGGCCAGGAATTCTTCAAAAACTAAATTAAAATTATTGCTCATTCTTCCTCCAAAGCGTCGGCCAAAGTATCAAGAAAACAAGCGCCGCCGTTTTCCTTCATGTATTCGCACTCGCCGTTCTCGTCTGGTGTGTATTTGCACCGGTTGTCGCAGATGTCTTCAATCAACGACCATAAAGCTTCTTTTGTTTGCTTCTTCATAAAGTTTGCGCTTTCCCTTCTTCAATAACTTATAACAATAACTTCTATCGTAGCCGATTTCCTTTGCGATCTTGCTCATGGGTGTGCGTCTTATATAGAATCTATAAAGCACCGTTTTCTCCGGGCATTCCTCCATCTTTTCAAGCGCTCCCGTTATATTGCAAATTGCGACGCCTTTGTCTATCTTCAAAGCTGCAATTTGTCTTTCAAGCAGGTCAATTCTCGCCATGATCTTTTCGAGCTTGTTTTCGGGCGTGCTTTTTACGGTCAGTTTATCGTATGCGATGCCCTGTACGCCTAAGCACTCCCGCAACTCTTCGCACTCGTCGGTCAGGTTCTTTATTTCGCTTTCAATGTTTCGGACGCTGTTGATCCATCCGTTGTAAAGGTCTAAATTTATTTTTGGGCGGTTGTCCATGCTTCTTTGACTCTCCTTTCCCAAAGTTTGGCAAATTCCCGGGCGTCTTCCGACGGTGTGCTGTCGTGATCTCCGTATATCTGCAGGATGCGCTTGTCTCGGTTTCCGAATTCAATAGTTATAAACGGCGTTTCGGGTTCCTCTGCTTTTCGTAAAAATGCGATAAAGCTTTGACCCAGAATCATTTTTCTATCGTAGCCCATAGACCCGACGCAGTGGTGTAGTTTGCGCCCTTCCTTTTTTAAATCCTGCGGCGTGCCTGGGATGCAAATTAAAAAATCTTTGTTGCTGAATTCAAAAGCTTTGTATTTTTTCGCCGCTTCCTTAAATTTGTTTTTGTTTATCTTTTCTTTTTTTGCTCCCCACTGGTTCGTTCTCAGGTCGTGCATCCGTTTAAAATCTTTTGGAAATGCGTTTTTTGTGTCCTTCAAGTCCAGACCCAGGTTTAAACAAGCTTCTATATAGTCGTTATACCTTCCGGACGTTGCCGTGTTGTTTGCCATTATGTATCTATAAACTTTTATTTTGTCTAAGCCTGAAAGCTTCACGGCGTCCATACGCTTAAAAAGTTGTGTTGCCTGGTTTTTCTCCGTGCAGATGTCTTTCGCTTCACACAGGGGCTTGTGGTGCGTATAAGCGTATAATATCGCTTGCGCTCCGCTCTCTTTTAGTTCCTCTTTGTTTTGCTTGGCGAGCCACTTCCCGAATCCGTGATCGGCTTCAAGCTTTTTTATAATTGCTTTGCTTGGTGTCATGCCTGTCTTGCCGAAATATTCGACGCAGGGGTGCTCTTCCCAAAGTTTTATATATTCGATTATGTTTCCGCTTTTAAATCCGCAGAATTGGTAGCGGGTGCCCTTCAATGCGTCGAGGTTTATAATTGGATAATGTACGCCCGGCAGGGTGTAGTATTCCTCCCACTTGTTAAAATCTTCTTTGTGGCACTCATAATATGTGTAACCGTACCACCCGCAGCTTTTGGCGTCCGTCGGTTTGTAAAATACCCGCCACCCGCTCATGGCTGTTAAATACATACAACGAACATAAACGGCTTCCGTGTTGGCTCTTATTACTTCCCGAATCTCGAGCCCGCTCTTTTTTGTCCTGCGGTATGCCCAGACCCTCAGTCTTAAATCCTCGGCAACGTATACCCAGCCGACATATTGTGTTTGATTTATGGCGTATGTATCGCAAAAATTTAATATTTCGGGCGGTTCCCATGTGATCTCTTTCATGTTAAACCTCCGAATAATTCCGATATTGTTAATTGACCGGGGAGCATCTCTTCGCCCTTTTCCTTCTTAGGCTTGGCAGGTACCTGCCTTTGACCTGCTTCCGACCTGCTCGGTTTCGGTTCTTCTCTCGTCGGCAGGTCTCTGCTTCGGATCGCCGTCTGCTTCAAGTCCGTTTTTTCGTTCTGGACGTTTCCTTCCTCTTCAAAATAATGAATAGCCCAGCCGTAGACTTCCCGGTCTTCTATCATGGCGCACCCGTTCTTCGCTCTTTTCTGCGCCTGGCTTCTTATGTATTGCCAGCAGTCCGCCATGGTCTTGCCGCATCGGTTTATTTTCTCGATTAAAGCTTCGCTTGCGTTGGCTTCAATATAATCAATAATAAGCTGTTGGGATCCGCTCCCCTGCAAATTGGTTTTCATTCGCTGCTCCTTTCTATTTCGATTTCTATTCTTGGGTTTGTTTTGTCGTATCGCACCCGGCTTCCGTCGTGGCTTGCTATGATCTCGCTGTTGTCGTCAATAATTAGCCCGCCTTTGACCAGTACGTCGTCCAAAGCTTCAAGCAGGTTTGTTAAATCGACCCGCCTTCTTGTTTTCATAAAAAATACGGCTTTAATATTTATGGGATAATCTATGCCGACCGCCTCAATATATGGCAGGGCTTCCTTTTCGAATTGCTTATAATTTTTTGATGGCACTATAATTGGGCGACCGCCTGTCATAATTATTTGTTGGCTGTTCTTCTTGGTTCTTGGTTCAATGGGTAAAACTATTTTATATTTGTTTTCCATAGCTCCTCCATGTGCTTTATTTCGTCCGGTGCGAGCGTCGGGATCCCCAGGGCTTTGGCTTCCTCGACCGTTCCGTCTATAAGTGCCGCCATTTCCCTGGTGTCGTATTCGTGCGAGGGTCGTAAAATGCAATAGTGTGTAAATTCTTTTTCGTTCACGAATCCGTAGCCGACCGCCTTTGTGTGTATGTCTTCCCGCTCCGCCATCGGTATGCTCGACAAGACCGAAATTATGCACCGCTCCCCGTTGATAAATTCTTCTTGACCGTATCTGGCCATTAATAAATTTTTTGTTGCGGCTTTGCTTGCTCTGGTCTTCTCTGCTATCTTTCCGACTAAAACATGAAAATATGCGTTTGCGTTCAGGGATCGCTTCCGGCGGTTCTGCTTCACTTCGATGCGTAAATCGTCCGAAAGTCCGTTTATTTCGTCTATGTTGTCGACCTCGAAAGTGATCCTAAATTTTTTATCAAAAGTTTGTATAATATCAAGTATTTTGCCTGTCATTGTATTTCTTCTTTAATTTGTCCCAGTTGTTAACAACGTTTACAAATTGCGCCTCGGTTAAATTCGAAAGCGCTTTTACTCCGTATAACTCGCAGACAAACTCTGCCGGGATCTTGTCTTCGTCGCAGGTCTTTTTTAATGCCTTTAACTGCAGCGCCGTGACTTTGCCGTCTCCGTTAAAAGTTTCTTGCGGCTTTTCTCCCATCCGGTAAACTTCCACCCGTGACTGGCTGTTAACAATAACAAGCTTGTTTATTTCCCTTTTTTCGTTGTAGCCGATTTCGGTCACTTCGAATTTATCAAAGCACTTTTGATAGCCGTTTGAATCCGTGATCTTGCACTTGTCGCTCGAAATCCATATAAACGGCGCCGAGTAAAGCTCTCGGCCGATGCCCCACTTAAATCCTGCCCGCTTGAAAGCGTCCGAGGCTCTGCCCTTTTCTGCTTCCGTGTTGCTCTCGGTTCCTGCGTCCCATTTCCAGACCCAGCCTTCGCTCGTTCTGACTCCGATGCCGCCGTATAATACGCCGTCAATAACTTTAAAATCATTTTGCCATTCGAATGTGCCGAGCTGTTCGTCAAGCAGGTTTGCGTCCGTTCTGGCTGTCTTATAAAGTAAAAGACTTATGCCGTTTGTTTTGACCTGTGCGATCCTGCACTCTATCTCGTCGGCGTTTAATAGTCTAAATTTCACGCTTTTTCCCTCCTGTATAAAGCAAATATTTTGTATTGTTCGCCGCAAAGCTCAATATAAAAGAATTCTATCCCGATCAATTCGTCCTCCGTCTCGTGCCAGTTCGGGTTGTAGTGGATAATATTGGGCTTGTATGCCTCTCTTATCACCTGCATAAAGTCTTGTGTAAAAAATAATTCACGACTTTTTATGTCGACGACTTCTGTTATTTCTGCCGTTTTGTTGTAAGTCTCTATTGCTGCCGCCATTTCCATGCACCTTCCTCTTATTTCTTTTAAATATTTTTCTCTTTTTTCGTCCATGCTTGTATTCTCTCCTTTGCGATCATATAAACGCCGCCCAAAAGTCCGTATAAAAGCGGCAAAGTTAAAAATGCCAAAGCTCCCAAAAATCTGGGATTTATAAATAATTCAAATACTGCGCTCATTGCTCCTCCTTTCCGGCGGTTCCAGGGTGCGTTGTCCGTGATGTCATGAATTCCTCGAGGCTTTCCTGGGAAATCTTAAAGCCGTTTATATCCATTGCCTTTAATTCCCCGGCGTGAATAAGTTTATAAACACTGTTTCGATTGGTTCTGATAATTTTTGCAACCTCTGAAACCGTCAACAAAGCTTTCATTTAATGCCTCCGAAATATTCCCGGAAAGCAATTTCTTTTTCGGTTCTGAAATCCTGCACCGTGTCGTTCGGTCTCAGGTCTTCACGCTCCGCCTGTATTTTCTGGCGGGTTCTTCTTATGGTCTCAAAGCATGGCAGATCCAAAGCCTTCAAATTTAATAAAACTTGTGCGATGGACTGCTTTGTCAGCCCTGGGTGTACTTCCTCAATAAAAATCAAATATAAAAGATTGTCGCTGTTTCTCGCTTGGGGGTTTTCTTCAAGAATTTTTAAGACAAGTTTGTTAGCTTCAAGTAGCTTTTTTTTCATTTGTGCTCCTTTCTTTTTGTTTAGGAGTCTGATATAATAAATAGTTGATAAGGGACTATTTATAAAAAAACTCCGGTTTTTAAGGACTGCCGCTCGTCGGTGGTTCTTTTTTTATCCGCTTATTTTATTTACAAGCTTTAAAAGCGTTTCGAGCTGCGTCCATGTCAGGTTGTCTCTCTGGTATTCCATGTCGGCTTCGCCGAATACTGCCAGACGTTCGTCTGCGGTCTCTGCGTCCAGGATCCTGTTTAAATAGTTCATAAAGCTTTTTGTTTTCATGGGCGTTCCTCCTTGGGATCAAATAAAATACTCGTCAGCGCTGATCTGGTATTTGTCGCAAATAGTTTTTATTTGTGAAAGTGTCCAGGGCTGTTTTCCGTTGACCTTCAAATTTATATTTGAAATGTCAATTTTTAAAAGCTCCGCCAGGTCTGTCTGCTTGATGCCGTTTTCTGCCATAAAGCCTTTAAATTTTAAGTTGTCCATTTGGCCTCCTTTCTTGTTGCGTTTTCACAACTTTTCTTAACATTAACACGCTTGCTGCGAAAAAGCAACAAAAAAATTGTATATTTTACAAACTTTTTTTTATGTTGTAAAATTGAAACAAGCCGAAATAAAAATAAAAAGGGGGTTTAAAAAATGGACGAAAGTTTAAAAATAATCGGGGAGCGCCTGTATGAATTACGAACGGAGGCGGGTGTTACGATGGACGTTGTTGTGGAAAGCCTGAACGAAAACGGCGGGAAAATTTCCCGGGGTAATTTGTCAAGATGGGAACGTGGCGAGAATTTGCCATCGGTCGATGCCCTGCGTCGGCTCCGGTCTTATTACAATGTAACGGCCGACTATTTGCTCGGGCTTTCGGATGAGAGGGGTGGTTCGAATGACAATTCGTAAGCGTGGGAACGTCTGGGAATACCGTTTTGACGCCGCCAAAGTTGGCGGAAAGCGTAAGCAAATTACAAAAAGCGGCTTTAAAACAAAAAAGGCCTGTGAAGATGCCGCCGTAAAGGCGCAGAATTATTACAAAAACGGCGGCTTGTTGGTAAGCTATGCCGATTTATCTTATGCGGACTTATTGGCTTTATGGTTTGAAACTATGCGCCCGACCTGGAAACCTAACACCGCCGAATTATACAAAAAAATAATTGAATTGAAATTAACGCCGGCGCTTGGTTCCTTCAAAGTCAAAAGCTTAACGCCGTTAAAAATTCAAGACTTTATAAATCAAATATATAAAGAAAATTCTTTAAATTATGCCCGACTCGTGCGGATCGTGTTGGGTGCTTCTTTAAAATATGCCGTTGTGCCTCTGGGCATCATTCCTTCGTCCCCTGCTGAATATATAAAAATTCCAAAAAAAGACAAGCCGACCGAGCCTTCCTGTGTTGATCTCGAAATAATACAAAAGGCTTTTAACGAAATAAAAGCGCCCTACAATGTCGCTTTAATGATCGCCCTTCACACAGGGCTCCGTTTAGGCGAGGTATTTGCCTTAAATTGGGGCGATATAAACTTAAATGATAAAATTATCGACGTTAATAAAACTTTGTCATATACGTCGAAATCTTGGCGCATTTCAAGCCCAAAGACGAACGAATCCAGGCGCCGTGTGCCGTTCGGGGATTCCCTGGCTCGTCTGCTCTCTTCGTATCGTGCCGAACAATTAAAAAACAAAATTGAATACGGGCAGTTTTATGTTAAAAATTTTGTAAAAGATGGGCTTGTAAATTTCGAATCGGGAACGGAAACGGATTTTTTATTGACTGAACGTTGGGGCGCCTTTGCTAAGCCTTCAAGCATGGAGCGGTATTGCCGAAAGTATGGCTTTCGCTTCCATGCGCTCCGGCATACTCACGCCACCTCTTTAATGGATGCCGGTATCAACCCGAAAATTGTTAAAGAACGGCTCGGGCACTCGAATGTCTCTATAACTTTACAAACTTATACGCACCCCACCGAGGACGCTCAGCGTGCTGCTGTTAGCGTTTTTGAAAAACGGTTAACAATTTGAGGACAAACAACCTTTAATAAAATAAAGATTTCCTTTATTTCGGCGGTTTGCGTGCCTTTTTAATATTAACTTAATATTTAGACGACCGTGTATTTTTAAGTATTTTTTTGTATCTTAAAATATCCCGTTGAAACGCCTATTTATAAGGGTTTGCGCTGTCTCGGTGTGTTTGTTGTGAATTTGCAATATTTAGGGGGTTTGAAAATTTTTGAGGACAAAATGTTAGCAAGCTATTTTTTGCCGTGTCTGAAAAGTTAACGAAAAGTTAATATAAAATTGATGTTAAATTTACAAAAGAAAAAAAGCCGCCCCGGGAATTAGGCGGCCTTTTTTCTTAAAAAAATGTATAAAAGGGGATGCAGGGGTATTTACTTATTTAATTCTTATTGTTTGCCCGATCTGGATTATGTTCGGGTTTGTTATTTGCGGGTTTAATTCAAGCAAGTTTTGCAGGGTCATGCCGTGCTTCCTGGCGATGCTCGTTAGCGTGTCGCCTTTTCTCACTATATACTCAATTTTTATAACGTCGACCGTTATTTTCTCGCCGACGTGTATCAAATTAGGGTTCTTGATCTGCGGATTGAGCCTTAAAAGTTCCGACAAACTTAGCCCGAATTTTTGGGCGATGCCGCTCAGGGTGTCTCCGCTCTTAACATAATAAAATTTGTTTTCTTTCGGTTCTTCCTTCGGCTCCTCGTTAACTAAGGAACACCAGCGGGTTGGTTTGCCGTGGTGCGTCCACTTGCCGTTTTGTATTCCGCCTTTGTGGCTCCGTCTGGTTCCGTCCGAATCCGTCCAGGAATATACAACGCCGCCGCCAAAAGATTTAGTGCATTCTATCGTGTTGTATTTATCGTCGACCGTTTTTCCTATATATGCGCCGACGTGGCCTTTCATGTATAATATTTCGGCGTGTTCGGAAAGTGTCGAAAAATCGGCGCTTATTTCCTGGCACTGCCTCAATAATTCAAGCTCTGTGCAGTCGCCTGTGTTGCTTAAATCCTTTTGAAAATACCCGACCGAATTATTATATATATTATAGCCGTTTAAAATGGCTTTTAAAAGGTTGACGCAGTCTGCGCTCGTTCTGCCGTCTTTGTTTATATAACATAAATTATACGGGTATTTATTTTTGTAAAATGTTTTTCGGTTTTTTATGGCCGTTAAACGCTCCACGAATTGCCGTTCGGTCATAATCACTCTCGGGTTTTGTGCTATTGCCATTTATTCTTCCTCTTTTTCGTTCTGCTGAATGATCCCGACCACGTCCGTTGCGCTCTCGCCTACAATGTAAGCAATAACGCCCGCCGTGACGATAACTATTCCCCGCCACTCTTCCTGCATGTCGACCGGTATTACTCCGGTTATGCAAAGAATAGAAAATAATAAAAGCGCAACAGTCAAAATAAATTTGCGGCTTGTAAGCTTCCGCAGGATTTGTTCTTTGCTCATTTGTCGATCTCCTTCCTGGTCTCTAAATCGAAAAGCGTTTCACGCCTTTTGTCCATGATCCCGTTCGCTCCGAGGGCGTGGTATGCTTTGTATTGGTTTTCCCAGTCCTCCAGTTCGCTTTCGTAAATATAGCCCCGGCTTTTATAGTTGTAAAAATCTTTTAAAAGCTGCGACCGCATCTGTGCCTGCTGGGCGTTCATAAGAATTTTTATTTGGTTTGAATACTTCCCCATTTTTTTGAATAATGCCGAAAGTATAATAAATATTGACGGAAATCCTAAAAGCGCTAAAAAGTTCAATATAATCATGGTTTTTTCCATTTTACGCTCCTTTTATTTCAGGTCGTCTTCCTGGTCTTCGGTTTCGATCTGCTCTTCTAAATACTTTAAATATTTTTCTTTTGCTTCGGGCAGTTCTTCCTGGTATTTATTTATTAGTTTTCGCCACTCTTCTCTCTGGGATTTTATCGGCTGATAATCTGCATCAGAGATAAGTCCTTCGGAATGTTTGATTGCTTGATAATCTGTCTCTTTCAGTTTTTCTTTGCAAACCGATATTTCCCAATTCAGCTCTTGAAATTTCATAATCTCTCCTTATACCCAAGAATAAGTTATATTTCCATTTGCGTCTCTTGTCGCTTGTAATGTGTATGTTCCCGAATTTGAAGGCACTCCTTTGACAACTTCGGTTAATTGTTGATTTGTCATCGCATAAGGTTGAAATGTATCGTCTGTGTCACTTGCCACTCTAACCATTGGTTTAAAGACAAATCCTGTGACATTTTGATTTGGTCTTATAAACGGATAAATCTGTACTCGTACTTTATCGTTGTTGTATTTATCTCCGTTTAATGTAACTTTAACTCCGTTTCCTTCGTCATAATAAACTGTGTCGGTATCGTCTGCATTACGAATAGCAATTCTCAAACTGTATTTTGTTGCGTCATTTCCACCACTCGGACACCCACTAAAAATATATGTGCCGTTTGGCAAATATAACGGATAAAGTGCATTTCCACCATTCGTAAGTCTTGAATGGCAAACATAACTTGATGTTTGTGTACTATTTGTACCACCACTTAAACTTATACTTCCGTCTGCATTAACTGTGTATGTTACGCCATTATTTGTGTACGGACTTCCAAATGTGTAAGGTGTCGAGTTTAAATTCTTCGCTCCTAAAATGCCATTAGAAAACCAATCACTTTTTTCTTTTATATCTTTTGTCAATTCTTGATTTGTTTGTGCGTAAGGTTGCCAAGTATTATCAGAATCTTCGGCAAGGCGAAGCATAGGTCTGAAAGTAAGTCCGTTTGCATTATTTCCCCTATAAATTGTAATTGCTATCTGCAAAACAACTTCATCATTCGAAAAATCGTCTCCGTTTAATGTAAATTCTGCCCCACTTCCACTATCTATCGCAATAGAATCAAATGCGTTATTGTGTGTCCTACCAAGACCGATATAATATTTATTTGTAGCACCACCACTCGGACAACCACTAATAATATATTTTCCATTTGGAACTACTAATTCTTGTATTGAGTGTTGTGCTCTTGAATGACAAACAAAAGTTGCATTTGTTGTAGCCGAAGCCGTACCGCTTGTTGATATGCTTCCGTCTGCATTAACAGTAAAAGTGACACCATTGTCTGTACGTGAAGTTTGAGTGTACGGATATAAGTTTAAATTCTTCGTACCTAACTTCCCATTGGAAACCCAATCGACAGCCTTTATATTTGCCGTTTTATCAGAACTTGAATTTGCCGTAAAGGTTTGTTCAGTAGTTCCGTTTAACTGAATTGTCAAAGTTCCGTCATTTACTGTCGGAATTGTCGGCTTGTCTATCAAATCATCATAATCGCCACTTGTCGCAACTGTTGACAAATCGGAAAACTGTACATAATTTGTTAGGTCTATTTCCGTAGTTCCGATAAGTTCCCAACCTTGCGAAGTTCCGTCTGTGTTTATATATTCATCATAAATATTTTCGCTTGCGGGATCCTGCTTCGGTAATAAATAAATTGTACTCGTTGAAATATCAACCGTTGGGAGCGTCTGTACTACTTCAAAATTCACGCCCGTCATGGTGTTTATTAGCTCGCAAATTCTTTTTATGACTTTGCTGTCTCCGGTGTAATTTATAAGCATTTATACTTCCTCTAATTTATAAAATATTTTCATGGACATGGTGTTATTCTTAACGACCGGCGTTTGTAAATTGTTAATTGTAGCTAAATAAAGGGGATTGCAAAAAGCGCCGGCGCCGCCTGTGCTTCTCTGGAATGTTAAAGCCTTTGAGCTGTCGTCCTGCGTCAGGTTCTGCGTAAAATTATTTATATTATAAGACCCGTTTGTCTTTTTGATGGTTTTGTTTTGGTCGTCGTAAATAAAAAGTGTTTTATTGTCGCCCGTATCTCTCAACCACCATAATAAAATATTGTCGCCCGCTTGGCCTGCCCACTGATCTGTGAAGACTCCGCCCGTCCAGGTTCCTGCCGCTATTGTGTCAAATAATGACCCGTCTAAATTAAAGACCGCCCATCCGCCTCCGCCTTTTTGCATGAATAATTTATCTTTTGCGACTCTGGGTGCGAAAGTTTCAAAGTTTGCCGAGCTTGTAAATGTCTTTTCGGTGATCGTGTCGTTGCTCGGGTCGTATACCCATATATAATAAGTGCCGACCGTTATAATTCCGTAGCCGTCGCCCCTGCTTAAATATATTTTGCCGTTTGATGCGCTCGTCGCAAAAGTTGAAGTAAAAAAGCTGTAATTTAGACCGGACACGTCTATGGGTGCGCTTGTCTCGGATATACCGTCAAACACCGAGGCGTTCTTCAATGGCAATTTATATTTTTTAACTGTGACCGTGTTGGCGCCGGTGTCAAAATCAAAGTTATATAAAACGCCGTCAAGTATAATATTATTGTTATTTGTAAAAATTGCTTGCGGGCATGCGTTGCCCATGCCTGCGTTCTTGTGTAAGTTCCACGGGCTTGTGACCTGCTTCATGTTTGCGTTTCCATAGCCTATTAGCCCGCCCGTTCTTGAAGTCAAACAGACGCTTGATATTGTTCCGTTAGCCTGCGCCGTTGTGAAGTCGTAGACCTGCGTTATACTGGACGGGGCGATAATGCTTTCGGCGGCGTTATAGCTCCCGAGCTCGTTCGGTTCGCTTGCGTTCGTTACTCCATAAGCGCCGTTGCCGACCATCTCGTTTCCTGCGTTCATAAATTGTGAATTAGCGGGCACCGAATCCTTAAAAAGCAAAATGCCGCCTACTATTTCAGCAAACGCCGGCGCTTGGTTGTCTGGCGCTCCTAAATTGGAATAAATAGACGCATTTGAATAGCCCAGACCCCTTAGTCCTTCGCCTAAAATATCGGCTTGAAAAGTGTTGCTTGATTTGTATCTGTCGACCCTGCCGTGTTTGGTTTTTAATATGATCTCTGTTTCGCCGTGTATTCTCATTTTTTACTCCATCGTGACTGTGTCTGTTACTGCTCCGAATAAAAGAACGGGGAGCACTATGTCGTCGGGTTCGTCTTCAAGCTGTAAAATTCCGCCCCAGTCGTCGGACGCATAAAGGTTTTGACCGTACAAACTGCCGTTTAGTGCCTGTGTTTCAACGTGCACCGAGCCTCCGTCCGCTTCCAGATAAACCTCTAATAAATGAATGTTTGCTTCTTGGTTTAAATTAAAGAATTTTAAAAGGTTTAAAAGGTGCTTGCCGTCCTGCCAGGTTTCCCTGGGATAATAGTCCGTCAATTCAACCCCGTCTATTTTATATATTATTTTGACTCTTGCGTCGGTATAGTCTAAGCCGTCGACCGTTGTTACAACCTGGCACAAAAGCTCCGCTTGAAAAATAATAATTGTGGGCTTTGTGTTTTGGTATCGAATCTCTATAATTCGTTCACTGCTGCCGTCTGCGACGTCTATATCGTTTATATTTGTAAATGTATAGAATTGTATATCGTCGCCCGATGTTTTCCTCTTGACCGACGTCAGGCTCTTTTCTGCCTTCGTTTTTCCGCTCTTATTTACGGGCACCGATTTGATCTTATAAGTGCCGCCGAAAGTCCAGGCATAATTAGCAATTATAAATTTATTTGTGCTTGACCCTGATCCGTTCGGGAAAGATAAAACGTCGCCCAGGTCGTATTGTGCGCCGAATGGGATATCAACTTCGCAGGGTGTAAATTCTATATTAGAAAATGCGCCTAAAATATCCGGGGCATATAATGGGGCGTCTTCGCCCTGCATGAACGGGTTAGCGCCGAGCGCCATCGTTCTGCCGTCGTCCGGTGTCTTTGCAAAGTATAGCTCGTCACCCTGCTCTATGTCGGAAACTGTAAGCGCCGTATATTTTGTTATTTCGTCGCCGTATTTTGAAGTTTTAAAGCGTGCGACCGTCTGGATCGTGTCGTCTGTGGTCTTGTGAAATGTTTTTAAAACAAGTTGACCGCTTCTGTCCATCGTAGCAAAAGCCGCCAGGCTCTGTGCTATCCAGTGTATTAAATCCCTATAATTTTCGATGTCGCTGTCTGCGCTTAAATAACAAGTTTTGTTGCCGTTCGGCATTGCCTCAATATCTGCCCGTGTGTTTGCGAGAATTATGCCGCAATTATCGCAGGCAAATTTCAAAAGGTCGTAAGGCGCCGCCGAGGTTGCTATCGTGTTAACGCTCAGGGGCTCGTCAAACAGCGCCATATAATCGTAAGCCGTGACGGCTGTTATTCCGTCGGCGTGGGTTGCGCTGTCTACTCTAAAAATGCCAATAGGAACGGGCACCGACTCGTTAACGGTCACGCCGATGCCGATATCCTTTCCGACCCACTCGTTTCGGGGGATGGCTATTCCTGTAAAACTTATTTTCATTTGCCCTATGTAAACCCCGCCGAATGAAAATTCGGAAACGTCGCAGCACTGGTTTGTAAAAGATAAGCTTCCGGCGATGACGTTGTCTTCGTCAAAAGTTATGCCGCCTATATCTCCATAAATTGTATAAGTTTGTATCGGGTCTTTTGACTCCGTTAATAGCTGAAACATAAGCACCTACATTTCAATTAAATCAAAGTTAATTTGCCACACGCCGTTGGTCTCCGTCTTTTCGGATCCTTTTATTAGGCTTTTTGAAAAGTTGCGCATCCGCATGGTTTTTTCTGCGTATGCTTTTGTGTATGAATCCCAGACTTTTACTGTTGCGGGTGTAGTTGTCAAATATACGTTTTCGAAAAACTCCGCCCAGCTTCCCATTAGCTGGTAAGAACAGGAAAGCGTAAGCTTGCCCAGGCGTCTGACCTGGACGATGTCGGTTCCTGCTTCGCTCTCGTTTACGCTCTCCAACGTCTCGAAATTTTCTTTTATTGGGGTATCTGGAAACGGCACCGAGGTTCCGTTTATTTTTAAAGGATAAGAATCAATTTTAATACTACTCATCGGCCGCCGCTCCTATAATTTGAAGTGTTCAAAGCGTCCACGATTTTGGCGTCTAAAAATTCGTCGCCTAAATATACCGGGACTGTCATTTTTCCGAATCCTGCCGACCTCATGGCGTTTATGATCGAATTCGCCAGGCGGTCATAATCTATCTCGGGGGCGTTATTTAAAGGCGTAACGGATGCGCCCTTTGGTAGCGTCAAAAGTTCGGCGCCTTTTTCTCCGACTATTGCCTGCCCTTCCTCGGTTATTATTCCGCCTTTTGCAAGCTTGGGAATTTGCACCCGTGGGATGGTCGCTGCGTTTGCGTCGAAATCAACACCGGGGATAAGGCTTGCGAGCCTTTTAGCTGAATTTATAATCGTGTTTATTGAATCAACAAACAAATTGATAAACGCTTCAAGAAAAACTATTAAACCGTTTATGTATGTTTTCATGATCTTCAAAATGCCCGACCATGCCATCTCCCAGTTGCCTGTAAATACTCCCGTTAAAAATTCGCCTACGCCTTCAAATAATGCGATTATATTATCAATAAAAGGCTTTACGAAATTAAAGACCATGTTTAAATAGTCTGTAACGGTTCCGGCGGTCAGCTGTATGGCAACATTTAACGCTGGGATAATGCCTTCTATTATCTGGCGCAAGCTTTCAATTAAAGGGGGCAGGACTGCGTCTAATAAATTAACGCATGGCACTAATATAGCCATCAAAAGCCCTGCTATTGGTTCAATTAACGGGATAAGTGTTGAAATAACCGGCAAAAGCGCATTTATTAAGTCAAGCGCTAACGGGAGCACGGTTTGTATGATCTCAATAGCAACCGGCAAAAGTGCGGACAAAAGGTCGAATAATACCGGCAAAAGTGCCGAGACCACTTCGCTTATGATCGGCGCAAGCTGTGCCATGTAGCCCTGTATTTGTGGCATAAATGTCAATACTTCTTGAATTATGCTAATTAAAAGCGGAAACAAAGCCGACCCGATTGAAGTTCCCAAAGATAAAACGGTTTGTTTTAAATCGCTTAAAAGGTCGCCAAACTGCACCCCGGCGTTGACTGAATCCTGGGACATAACGATGCCCAGTTCGTGCGCTCTGTCTGTTAGTGCCGTGAAATCTTCACCGCTCTGTGCTAATAACGGGGATAAATTATAAGCCACTTTTTCTCCGAATAATTCCGCCGCTTTTGCGCTCCGTTCTTCTTCGGTCGTTAGTGACATAATTTCGTTTATTGCGTCGTTAAAATTCAGGTCGGTTCCTTCAAGCTTCTTTGCTGCCTGCTCCATGGTGCTCATTTCGACTCCGCACTGGCCTGCGGCGTATGCGAGCTCTTGGTAGCTTTCGGCGTCAATGCCCATTCGGATGCTTGCTTTGTCTATCTCGTCGGCGGTCTGCGAAACGTTATTCGCAACGCCCAAAGCGGCACCGCCCACTGCAAGCATTGCGCCTCCTGCTATGGACGCAAACTCCAGGGCGCCTTTTCCTACTTTGCCGAGCGTCTGGCCTACGGTTGACGCCTTCTTGTCTGTTTTTTGTAAACTGTCGTTTGCTTTGTCCGTATCAATGAAAATTGACCCGACAAGTTTAAAAATTTCCATTGCCATGGTTCTGCTTCCTTTGTATCTCTTCCGCTTCTTTTAAAAGTTCGTTTGCCGGTCTCCAGTCTATGTTTGCGCCTGTAAATTCTTCATAAAATTTATCAAACGTCATAAACTTGCCCGCTTGTATCAATAACGGCAGCAGGGCTGTGTATTGTAAATATATTTTTTCTTTCTTTTCCTGGGAAATTGCCAAAGATAAAAACTCGATAAACTCTTCGGGCTCCATGCCCTTTATAAATTCCAGGCTTTTGTATCTATATAATAAAAGCTCTTTTATTTCGGTTTCGTTACTTTGGCAGCCGACTCGAAAAAAGCGAGCCACCTTTCAAGCGTCGCAACTTCAAGCGCTTTATTTAAAAAGTCGATGGGATCCATTTTCTTTATATCGTCGGCGCTCTCTTCGAAAATGTCCGAAAAGAATTTATAAATTTCCGTTTCGATCTGCGGTTCTGCTGCCTTTTCTATCAATAATAAAAGAATGTCATAACCGAAAGAATCGACGTTAACGTTCTTTATGTCTTCAATTTCAAGTATTTTGTTTTTTAGTTCTTCTTTTATTCCTGCTTTGTTTATAATTCTAACAAGTGCGAAAACGTCGCCCGTTTGTAAGTTTCTCATACAATTCTCCTTTAAAAAAAACGAGGGGAGGGTTTGTTCTCCCCTCTTGGGTTTATGCGCTCGCCTCTATTGAGGTGTAAAGGTCTGTCAAGCGTGTTAACATCGTTAATACGTTCATCGTTAATTTAGCTCTTGAGCTTTCCATAACAATACGGCCTTTTACTGCTCCACGGTCTCCGTCTGCGTTGATCTCTCTGTATTCTCTCTCAACGTTAAAGGATCCGCCGCCTCTTGTTAATGCCACCGCCGTTACGCCAATATAGAAAACGCCGGCGCCGAGTAAAATCTCGCTTGCTCCGCTTGTGGGTGTTGCGTCCATGGTAATGCTCCAGGGTTCTGCCGTGCTTGCGCTTGCGCTGTCTGTGTTAGCATAACAAGCTTCGAAAGTTGCGGACGGCACCACGTCGTTCTTTTCTGCAAACGTCCATTCAATGTTACCCGTGTTTATTGCGTCGTTTAACTGGATTGTTATTTCGTCGCCGCCTTTGGTCTTGCCGACCCATTTAACGGTTTTGAAGTCTGCGGAAATTACGGCGCCCGTTCCGAGATATGTTGTAGCTGCCATTTTGTCTCTCCTTTAATTATTTTTTGTAGTTCTGAATTTGAAATCGTATTTGCCTATGTTTCAGGGTTTTGTCCGGGTCTATAATTGACCGCCTGTCTATTTTGTAAAATGTCGGCAGGATTCTTGTCTGCGGTAAGTTCTGCGCCTGCAAAAGGTCTTCTATTTGGTCAGCCAGTTCGTCGACCGTTGTGGTGTTGGTTCCCTTCGTCCAGACGTCAACCTCTAAAATATAATCTTGTCTGCTTAGATCCTGCAGGTCTACCTGCCGAAAGTCAAAAACAACATGCGGAAAAATAGCCGAGTCTGCCGCCTGTTCAAAATAAACATTTGTTGCTATTGTTTTTAATTTTGTTTGTATTAAAATTTTTAGGTCGTTTGTTCTGGTGTCAGTCGCCATCGTCGTTGTACTCGCTTTCGTTTGTTAATGCCAGGGCTTGTGCTTCGTCTTCAAGTGCAGATAAATATTTCGACTCAATCTCAACTATTTTTTGTATGTTGCTTTCGACCGTTTCGCTTAAAAGTCCGAGCTTCGGTGTTTGGCTTGTGCCGAATTCCTGAAAGTAAGCATAAAAGCCGTCGACTTTTCCGCTTTTCAGTCCGACCTGTACTCGGGGCGCTGTGGTTGATTTTGAAGCTATTACGTTATAGTTGACCGCCTTTCCTGCGTCGCCTGTGTGCCTTTTAAAATGGCTGTAATAAACCTCACGCCATTTTGTCCGCACAAATTTTCCAACGTCCCGCAGGGCGGCTCTGGATAATTCGTGTATGTAGTATTGGCAGGCGTCAACGTTGGACGTGTATGTTACGCCGTTTTTATTTATTTTTGTGACGCTTTTTGGTGCACTCATTCAATTCCCTTTTTGCATACGATTTCAAGGTTAATTTTGTTTCTGTATGTTCGCAGGACTGTGTATATTTCCTCGGTTCCTCCAAAAGGTTTATACTTTAACTGCTTTTCGCCTTCGTAGTCTGCAAAGTCTGCAATTAAAAATTTTATTTCAGGTTTCAAGCCTACGGCCTCCGCCTGGTAAAATTCCGTTTGCCCGATGGACTTAGCGTCTGCGAACACCTGCCGCTCTGCGAATGTCTGGACGGTGTCGCCGTATTCGTTTATGGTGTTTGTTTCTTTTAATAAAGTTATAACGTCATTAAACATTTTCAACTTCTCCCGGCTGGCTCTTCCTTAAACAGTCGCATTGGTATAAAAAAGACCCGTTGTAGCGTTCGGCGTCTTTTGTTTCGCTCGCAAAATATGCAAGTGCATAAGTCTTTATTGCTGTTTCGACGATCTCGTCATCGCTCTCAGCCCAGGTTGTATCAACCCCAGCCCGCTTTAATTCCTGGCGGGCTGAGGCTATAACGTCGTTTATTTCGGCATCAAGCAAATTATGCGAAATACGCAAAGCAAGTTTGACTTTGTCCGCTATGGTGGGCGGTGTCGGTGTCGGATCTTCGTTTTGTTCCTCAACCTCTAAAAGTTCATCAGTCATGGCTTGCTCCTTTCGCTATTTCTTTTTAGTCGTCCTTTTTGCAGGTGCGCTTTTCTTTTCAAGCTTGGGAATTTGCGCCACCGCTGTTTCTTCCGGCTTCACGAATCCCTTTTCGGCAAGCTCTGCCGCTCTGTCGTCTGCGTACTCTATGCGCTGGCCTGCGTTATAGCATGCACCGGTTTTTAAATCCCGGTAGTTAATTAAAGCGGTGACTTTCATTCCTGCCTCCTTTAAAATTAGCCTGCTGCAGGTGCTGTAATGTTAACGAAAGCGCCGCAAGCGATGGGCTCTACTGCGATGTATTCTCTGCCGAGAATTCTGACCATGTCGCTGTCCATCTCGGTTAATTCGTCGAATTTGATCTCTACGCCTTCGCCGTTGGGGTGATTAGCAAGAGCACCGAATCCGAAATCGCCGACAATGGCATAGACCGTGTTTTCTGCTGCTCCGCTAAGTGCGGGGAGCGCTGTTGTCTTGATAACGGGTAAGCCCTCGAAAACGTCCTGCGCAAAATATGCCGAATATCCAGCGACCTTAAATGCTGCCCAGGTTGCGGGGTTCATAACGACCACGGGGTTTGTTGCCTCGTCTGAAAGCTGGCCGAGTGCCTGTGCGATGGTTCCTATTGCTGCGCCTGCTTTTACCTGCTTAGCATAAGGGTGTGTTGCGTCTGCTGTTGTGGGCAGTGCTGCAATTTTGCCGATAAGAATTGCCTTTGCCTTTGCAACGATTTTATATGTGATCTCGTCATAAATGTAATTAAGGAAAGCAAGACCACGCATGTCCTTTACTTCGTCGGAAATCTTAACAAGCTTTTTAATTGACTCGGGCACAAGTGTAACGATGCCGAGGCTCAGGGTCTCTTCGCTAATTGCTCCGCTGCCTTCAAGATGCACTACTGCGTCGCTTCCCGATATCTCAAACTGCACTTTAAGGTTGCCGGGAATTGAAACCTTTTTAACAAGGCTCATAAGATCGCTCTTCTCCCATGCGGTCTTTACAATGTCATAAACTGCGTCGGGAATTGCCACCGTTCCGTCTCCCACGTTAGTGGTTAAAAGCGATCTGATTTCCTCTGTCTTGCCTGTCTTGATATATTCTGCGAAAGCATCAATATATTCGGGGGTGTTTCTGAATTCTTTAACGTCCATTTTTTTCTCCTCTTTTCTCTCTTCGATAATTTTTGCCTTTGCGCCGTTGTTTAATTCTTCGGCGTTTGCTTTTCTGGTCTCTAAGCTGTCGAGCTCTGCTTTGCGTTCTTTAAGTTCTGCCAGTTCGTCTGCAAAAGCTTTTATTTCGTCTGCCGACTCGGACTGTGCTTCAAGCTCGCAAATTTCAGCCATTCTGCTTTCGACCTGTTCTTTGGTCATCTCTTTAAGATCCATTTTTAGCTCTCCTTTACAAAATTAAAATGTGCTCTTGCTTTTTCAAGCTCTGCCGCTCTCTTGAGTCTCTCCGCTCTCTCCTGTTCGATAAATCCATCGAATTTTGACCGAGTGCTGGCGTCTATATCTGTGTACGGGTTAGCGGGAAAGCTAACGGCCGAAACATCATATAGCTTTTTAATGTGTTTAATTGTTCGGGTGTGCGTTCTCTCGTCGTATTCTTCGGCGTCTACGGTAAATGCAAAAGACATCTGTGAATACATCCCCGTTTGTATCTCTTCGAACATTTCCCGGGCTGCTGCCGTCTTGCTCAGGTCTGTTCTTGTAAAAAGTCCCTTTTCGTCGATGGAAAGCTCCAACGTCTTGTTTTTGGTTCTGGCGTATACCGTGCCGACGTGATCTCGTAAAAAAATTACGTCGCTCATGTCGCAGTCCTCGAAAGCTTCGGGGTCGATCTTCTCTTTATATTCGACGCCGTCGTATTCAAAAAGTGTGTATGTATCAAACGTCGAGGCATACCCTTCGACCCTGTATGTCGGCTCGTCGCCTTCTTCTCTTATCTCAACCATGGGAAAACTTCTGTATTCCCTGTTGTCTCTAATTGCCATCGTTTTCTTCCTCCTCTTCTTTCGTGGGTTCTTCGTCCAGGGTGTCGCCTGTCTTTGCTGTGTCAAGTCTTAAAATAAAATCGTCGCCGCCTTCGTATGGCGCCATATTGAATAGTTCTCTGTATTCGTTCGGCGTCATCAGTCCTCTGTCGACAAGTGAAACCATACTAATTTTTGTGCGTGCGCTTGCGTATTGTAAGCGGTTTGACTCGTACCATATTTTATTATCGAAAGCGATTTCACGGTCTGTAAAAATCTTTCGTGTTAGCTCCAACGAAAGCGCCACTAAAAATGGCTCGATGCGTGCTTCATAAAATGCGTCGTATTCGCTTTCGGTATATCTGGACGCCAGGATCCTCTCGTTAACTCCGAAATATTTATAAACCCTTTCGGTATAATCCTTTTTTTCCTCCGCCGTGGCGGTTGCGGGTTTCATGTTTATCTCTTTAAATTCCTGTGTGGCGTCAAGCGATGCTATTCCTCCCGAATTGTCCAGGTTCATGTAGTCCTGCACAAATTGTTCTTTTTGCCTGCGTACATCGTCCGGTGAAAGCATGGCTTTTGTGCTTTTTAAAATTCCTCGCAGGTTTGCTGTGCTCTTTACTGCGTTTGCTGCGCCTTTGTCCAGGGTGTTTATTATGTCAAGCGTATTAAATAAAGGGGAGTTGCTTTCGCCGAATATATCCGAGTTTAAATAGTCTTTTCTTAACACCGCTAAGTCTTCCCACGGGAGCGTTAATTGGTTTGTGGCGGTTCCTACAAATTGAAATTGAATAAAAAGGCCGTTTTTGTACTCGACCGCCGTGGCGGTTGAATACGGCACGGGATAAAAGCCCGTCACTCTGTTTAAAGCGTCTCTTTCAATAAATAAAAAAGCCGTGTTTTTTACTTCAAGTATATTCCTAAGCTTTGCCAGCATGTCCTTCCCGTTCATGTATTGGTTCGGGTTAATAGCTAAAAGGCGCTCGATGCGTTTGTCGGTGCACCTGGGGTTTGCTTTGCTGGTATGCTCTGCCAAAGCTCGAATACAAGCACGGACGTCGTCGCTCTGGTAGATATCGTTGCCGAAAAATCCAAAATAAGCCGTGTATGCGTTCAACTCTTTAAAAGTCGAGTATGTCTGCGCCTGGTCTTTTTTAACTCCTTTAAACAGGTTTAATATGCCTCTTTTTTCTTTCATTTCTCACCTCACGTATGGCATGAATTCTTCCCGGTGTTTGGTATATCCTACAAAAGCGTTTAAAAGCGAGACCATGCCGTCGATGCGTCGGTCTTTGTGTATCTTTACCGGCTGGATGCTTTCAATGCCGTCTTTGTTTAAACTCTTGACCCCGGTATTAGCTAAGCACCACCGGAGGATTGGGTTGTTGTTATAATTTATTTTTTTATCCTGCAAAGCGCACCCCAGTTCCTTCATGGGCTGGCTCCAGGTAAAAGCGCCCTGCGCTGTTTTCTCCATCTCGAATCCGCTTTCGGTCATCTCTTCCTGCCAATAGCCGGCGAGGGCTCGGTCGTAACAGATCCAAAGCGGGCGGATGTCGTATTTTTCAACCATATCTAAAAACCAGCGTGTTACTTTCGAATAGTCAACTTGTGCGCCTTCGTTGATCTCGACCCATCCCTGCTCCGCCCATAATTTATATGGCACCTGCTTCGTATCTGCGCCGAGGTTCTCGTCTAACTTCTTTTGTGGTATAAAATACTTTTGAAGCACGAAAAGCTCTTCACGGTTCGGTTTTCGTATTATAAGGGTTGCGCAGGTTAAATCGTAAACGCTCGAAAGATCGCACCCGCCTATTGCGTAACTGTGTGATATTTCGTCCATGGTGTATGTGGCCTCGTTTACAACCCATTCGAACGGGAGCCAGGTTGTGCTTCCGCTTTGCGGGATATTAAAATCTTTTACTAAAACGGTCGGTTTGAATGACGGATCGTCTTTCGCCTTTTGTACCATCTCCCGCAAATAAACACGGCTTTTTATTGTGTCCAGTCCCGGGTTTGCTTTTATCCATGCGTTTTCGTCCGTCCACTCGTCCGGGTTGTCTGCCTCGTAAATGAACGGCAAAAAACGGGGGTTTTTTATACTCCCGTTTATTACGTTTGCGGCATACTCATATTGAGCGTCAAAAATTCCCTCACGCACGTACCCGTTTGTAGTTATGCAAAATAAAAGCGGTTGTTTTCTGGCGCCCATGGACTGCTTTATCAAGTCGTATATGTCACGGTCTTTTATTGCCGATAATTCGTCAATAATTGCGGCGTGGGTGTCTAAACCGTCCAGGCTGTTGGAATTGCTCGCCAGGGCTTTAATATAGCCCATGTTTGCCTCAAAATATAAATCGCTCACCCGCTTCTTTATGTGCTTATTTAAAGCGGGGCTTTGTTTTATCATTTTGTGTGCTGCGTTAAATCCGAGCTTTGCCTGGTCAAGCATCGTGGCCAGGTTGTAAATCTGCGGGGCGCCTTCCTGGTCGTTTATTAGTAAATCAATAGCCACGGCAGCAGTCTCGGTTGTCTTGCCGTTTTTTCGTCCTTCAATTATCAAGCACTCGTTATATTGTCGCAGGTTGTTATCGTCAACAAAACCGAATAAAGCTTGCAGGCGTGCCTTTTGGAATAATTCAAGCCGTAAAGGTTCGCCGACGTTCCCGCTCGGTTGCTTGCAGAATTTTTCTATAAAATCCGTGTGCCGTTTTGCGATCACTTCGTCAAAATGGAAAGCATCGGGGCTGAGGTATCGCTCGACTAATATCTCGGACACCCGCTTCATTTTGTCGCAAGCGATTATTTTTCCGTCAAGAATTCCGCCGAAATATTTTTCGAATTCAAGCACTATTGATTGCCCCGTATGAATTCGAGCAGTTCGTCCCCTTCGTCGTCGTCTTTATCTCTCAGGGTTGTTATGATCTTCATAAGGGTTGTGACCGTCTGGTTCGCTGCTGTGGACGTCTTGTTATATTCTCCGACTGCCGGGTGCGTGTATACGTTCTCACGCCCCTTCACGTATTCTTTTGTGACCAGGGTGCCGTCTTCTTTTATTTTCTTTTCTAACTCCGTTAAAATGTTTATTTGTACTTGGTAGCGTTTAAACGTGGTTATAAAGAAAAAATTTTGTTCGACGCCGTGCTTTTCGGCGATGGCGAGTATTTCCTGCGCCTGCTCCGAAAGTGTTTTATTTGTTGCCATGTCAATTCTCCTTTATTGCCTTTTGTCCGGTCAAATTCTCCCAGCGCTGTATTATTACATCGCAGTATCTTTCGTCAAGTTCGCAAATATAACACCTGCGTCCTAACTCTTCGCAAGCGATAAGGGTTGACCCGCTTCCTCCGAATCCGTCAAAAACAAGCTCACCTTTTTTCGTTGAATTCCTTATCTGTCGGGCGAGCAGTTTAATTGGTTTCATGGTCGGGTGTAGTCCGCTTGTTAAAGGTTTGTCTTCGTTTATTACGGTTGTTGATATCTTCTCGGACATGATCTCCTCAACAAACTTGACAAGCTCTTCTTTTTTCATTTTCTTCGGGTTTATTTCCTCTTTATCTCTAAAAACTGTCGTTTGTTTTCTATCGTCCACGAAGTAGTGCGCCGCCCCTTCCTTCCATCCGTAGAGGCAGGGCTCGTGCTTCCACTGGTAGTCGCTGCGGCCAATTACTAAAATATTTTTATTCCAGATCAAAACTTCTTTGACTGGCCACCCTATATCAAAACAAGCCAGCCGAAAGTTCAGGCTTTCCGTGTCGGCGTGCCATATATAAAAAGCTCCGCCGTCTTTCAAAAATTCGTTTGCTGTTGAAAATGCCGCTTTCAAGAATTTATAAAAATCTTCGTTGCTCATCTTGTCGTTGTCGATCTTCATGGCTCCGTTCTTGTTCGGGCGCCACTCGTTTAAAGCTGCGGCTTTTTCTTCGTAGTTGACGTTGTATGGCGGATCGGTCAGGTATAGGTCGGCGACTTCCCCGTCAAATAATCGGGCTATTGTTGCCCGGTCGGTGCTGTCTCCGCAGATTAGCCTGTGCCCCCCCCATTTTCCAGACGTCGCCCTTTTTGCAGATGGGTTCCGTCTCTTCAACCTCCGGGGCTTCGTCGTCTTCGATGTCCGTTATGTCTTCAAGCTCTGTTATGCCCCAGTCTATGTCAAAATTTGTAAAATCAAGTTCGGGGATGTCTTCTTTTAAAAGTTCATAATCCCACTCGGACTCGTTTAGCTTATTATCTAAAAGCCTAAGCTTTGCGACCTGCTCCTCCGTTAAATCCTGCATTTTTAAAACGGGGACTTTTTCAAGCCCTAAACTTTTAGCCGCTAAAAGCCTACAATGTCCGATAATTAAAATATTATCTTTGTCAACGACTAACGGCTGCGCAAAGCCAAATTGTTTTATACTCTCGGCAACGTTTGCGACCTGTGTTTCGTCGTGCTTCTTGGCGTTTCGTTCAAAAGGCACGATTTTGTCTATGCTTAACTCTTGAATTTTCATTGTTTGCTCCTTAAACCGACGCTATGTTTTGCTATCCGGCGGCAAATTTTAATAAAATAAAAAATGTTTCGGTTTTCCAAAAAATCTTTATTTATCTAAACGCAAAAAAAGGAAAGA
>Ga0265301_10001573_pt1 | contig 29249 bp, 28 predicted proteins | sample AusTroGonzalo_MG_2_FD_193488 | JGI IMG/M metagenome (GOLD analysis project Ga0265301, IMG submission 193488) | Bovine rumen microbial communities from tropical cattle in Woodstock, Queensland, Australia - Gonzalo_04 | ecosystem: Host-associated > Mammals > Digestive system > Stomach > Rumen ... | reverse complement strand
AAAAAACAGATATTGATTCCGATGATCAGGCATATGTTATTCTGCTTTATACTTTTGCTCAGCTTTGTCAAAAAGGCGGAGAAGAGAATCTGCTTGTTCAGGCGCTTCAGTTTGATGACGGAAAGTATATCACCATGAATATCATGCGAAACAATACAACAGTGATGACGCTTTCAATGGATTTCACCGAACAGAATTCAAGGAAAATGGTTTGTGCATTCAGGGAAAATGAAAATATCAGAACGATTGAATCCGAATATGTCAGCTCTGTGGAACAGGTTTCATTACAGAGAAAGCATTACGTGTCTGATCATGCAGCTTCCTCAGTATCTGTCCGTAAAAAGCTTTTATATGCGGACAAAACGGAAATCAAAACGATCGACCAGGAAAAATCCGAATTCCTGTACCAGTTTGAAGCGGATGAGCTTAAAAATCCTTTTACCGTTACTGCCGAGATCGGGAAAGATTCAATTAAAGCAAAAGGGCGGATCACGGATTATGAGAAACTCCGCCTTGATATGGATCTGAGTGTTCTCAGCAATGTTTCCGACAGTTCGCTGATGAGCATGGATACAGAAAAAGCGTATCCTGACGATCCGGATCTTATCAGACAAATGATTTGGACAGGTATGATACCGGTTCTGAATGATATTCTGCTGTATATGCCCGATGAGTATCAGCAACTGCTGTTGTCATGGATAAACGAATAAATGCATTAACCTCTTTTTTCCTCCACCGTACAGATTGCATAGGATGAGATTCCTTCCATCCGCCCGACAAATCCGAGGTGTTCGGTTGTTGTCGCCTTTACATTGACTGTGTTTTCCGGTAAAGACAGTGTTTTTCTGATATTCTCAGCCATGTTTTCAATATAGGGAAGAAGTTTGGGCATTTGAGCCACAATGGTTATATCAGCGTTTGCGACATAAAAGCCATGCTGTTGAATCATTTGATTGACTTTTTTCAGCAGATCGACAGACGAAGCTCCTTCCCAGCGCTTATCGGTATCCGGAAAATACCTGCCGATATCTCCCAGGCCGCATGCACCCAGCATGGCGTCCATTAATGCATGCAAAGCAACATCCGCGTCACTGTGGCCCAACAAACCGAGATCATGATTGATTTCCACACCGCACAGAATCAGCTTGCGGTCCGGTACAAGCTGATGGACATCATATCCCATACCTGCTCGCAAATGAGTTTTCCCTCCTTCCAGGATAGCAGAAGCTTTTCTGATATCATCCGGAACTGTCAGTTTAAGGTTGGAAACAGATCCGGGGACGATTTTCACAGGTATTCCGGAATATTCCAGCAAGCCGGCATCATCGGTACATTCAATGTGATCATCCATTGCTTTTTGGGAGGCATTCACGACCAAACCGGCCCGGAAGCCCTGCGGCGTCTGTATTTCATACAAACGGGATCTGTCCGGGGTTGACTCTGTGTATAAATCCTGATTGCATATTTTATAGGTACTGGTGACAGCCAGACCGGGTATACCTGTTCCGTACTCTTTTACAGATGTGATGACGCGTTCTATCAATGCGCTGTCTACAAGGCACCTGGCGGCATCGTGTATTAAAACAATATCTTCATCCTTAGCGTCATCCAGCGACCTCAGGCCATGATGCACAGATTCCTGCCTCGTTTTTCCGGCTGAAGCGAAACGCACGGGGAAGGATAAAGATGCCTGTGATATTTGTTCAAGGACAAAAGGATGTTCATCAGGCTTTGATACAATAACCATCTCATCCGCAAATCCCCTGAATGCTTCCATGCTTCTTCGTATAACGGTTTTTCCGCATAAGGACATCAGGATTTTGTTTTCGTGTAAATTCATTCGGCTTCCGCTTCCGCCGGCCAGCATAATAACAAATGTTTTCATGATTCACTCCGAACAGATAAAACAAATGGATCTTCTTCAAGGATTCTGTACATTTCAGCTGCGTGTTCCTTATTCACGGTTTCCTTTACTGACAGGATCTCATAGTTTCCGATATGTTCGCCAAAGCGTATACTCAGTATATCGCCGGGTTTGACTTCCGCAGAAGGCTTAACAGTTTTTTGATTGATCATCACACGGCCGCCGGAGCATGCCTCATTGGCAACTGTTCTTCTTTTGATAATCCGGGATACTTTTAAATACTTATCGATTCTCATACTTTCCTCATAAAAAAGCCCGCAGGAAACATTGTTCCTGCGGGCAGACATTCAATCTTATTTCTTGCCCTTTTTCTTGGCGGGTGTATTTACTTTATCCTTCAGAGCTTTACCGGCTTTGAAAGTGGGAGCCTTGGAAGCCTTAATCTTGATCTCGGCACCGGTGCGCGGGTTACGGGCAGTGCGCGCGGGGCGCTTTTTCACATCAAAGGTACCGAAACCAATCAGCTGAACCTTTTCGCCTTTGCTCAGAGCGCCGTTGATGGTATCAACGAAAGCGTTGAGAGCTTTCTCGGCATCTTTCTTGGAAAACGCGGTTTTTTCGGCCAGTGCATTGATCAGTTCACTTTTGTTCACAGGTGTTTCCTCCTTTAATTTATGCTGGATGCATAAAATAATATAAATATGCTAAAGACCGGAATTATTCAATTTCGCCTTCAACATAATTTAAGTATACACCTAGTTCTTCGAAAGTCAAGTGTTCTAAAGTTTTTCCGTCATTTTTCAACATACTGTCTATTTTTTTGACTGCTTTTTTCACGGAATCCACTGTATTGTGCAAAAGAAGTTCAGGATCTGCATGATGATTTAAAGACAGTTCACAGCAATACCATAAGATTTTACCGATATCCCGGCTTCCCGAAGAAAAAGATTCCGAACGGATATGCCCGGCTTCATGAATAATATCGTCAAGGATTTGCTGGCTGTCACGTTTGAAAACATCTGCCTGTCTTAGCTTTTTGCAGGTTTTAGCGGCGTATTTTAAAGAGGGAAGATAAGAAGATACATCATCCAGACTGGATAAAAGAGAATGATGCCCTGTCTCATCCTGTTTCAGCTTTTCCCATGTGTCTGCAACTTCGTCAAAAGTACTGAATGATTCTGAGTCAAATACATGTGGATGACGCCGTATCATTTTCAGGCAGATGGCGTTGATAACGTCATTCATCGTAAATTCATCAAAAGTTTTTCCGATGGATGCATGAAATACGATCTGAAACAGTAAATCACCAAGTTCTTCGGCAAGATGGTCATAATCATGCTGTTCAATTGCAGCAACACATTCCCAGGCTTCCTCAATCAAATAAGGAAGCAAAGAATCATGTGTCTGTTCCCGGTCCCACGGACAACCGTGATCAGAACGCAAGGTATCCATAATGGCTAAAAGATCGTGCAAAACAAATTTCTGACGATTGTGATAACCGGAACCGGGAATGAATACGGCCGAAAGATGATCTATATGAGTCATTCGGTCAAGACAATAAAGCGGAATGGGGACAGGTTCATCATGATTGTGAAGATAAAAAACAGAATCTTCATCATCTGAAAAAGAATCAAGACGAAGTTTAACTTCACCTGCCAGGATGGGGTTATCGAGCTCGGAAATCAATACAGAAGTATTCGGATCATATTCAGACAATAAAAAATCAGTGGCTGAAATGATTCTCAGGTCAGAATTGTTCAGGTATGGACAAAGGGCGGCAAGATGAATATCGGATATGCCGTTTCCCGGGATGACTGTAATCGTGCCATCCTCAGGTTTGCATTGATATAATGCACTTACGGTTTGATCTGTTTTCAGATCCGATACAGCATAAACCACAGCGGATTCGGAAGCATGAGACCATAATGCTGAACTGATCATTGCGGAAAGGGAATCAAAATCTTCTGCAGTTTCGTAAAGATAATCGAAAGAAGAAAAACGGATATTTTCATGATTCAGCCATTCTGCAATCGGTGTTTTTTCGGTGCGGAGATACAGCTGCCCGCTGTCCTTTATAGTTCTGATGGTTTTCAGATTGAGAAGATCCGGATCACCGGAACCGATGCTGACAATATAAATGGATGACATATGCGGTTGCTCCTGTTCATGGCATCTGCAGACAGAATCATTCTTCCATGGATATAACCCGGCAGAGAAAATGAATCAAGCCTTTTTGCGGAAACGGGCGGGAAGATCTTCAAATCGTATCGCTTTCAGCAGGAAAGCGGAAAAAAGATAGACAATTATACCGACAATAATCGGGACAGCGACCGGAAGCAGTCTGGAAATAAATCCCCTTGCATGCAGGCAGCTTTCACCATGGAAAACAAACTGATAAACCGCCCACACAGATGCGCCCATCAGGGCAGATGCGCCAAGCGGGCGTAATATAACATCTCCGAAGGAAAAACGATAACCCGTATATTTACAGGAATAATATAGATTCGGAATCATGGATACGGTATAGCAGGTCAGCGAAGCGATGGGAGCTCCGAATATATTGATACCGGCCTGCCTGACCAGGACAGTATTCAGCACAATTTTGCAAATAACGCCTGCAACCAGCGTCAGCATCGGAATCTTTTGTTTCCCGGCCCCCTGAAGAATGCCGGATGTAGCCTGGACCATAGTGAAGAGGATAATGGTCATGGCGGACAATTCCAGAAGATTTCCGCCAAGCATCAACTGATCAAAAGTATACTTTGGACTGTCACCATAGCAGAGGAAGATAATGGGCCGGGAAAGAAGGCTCATACCGATAGAACAGGGGAACCCGACAACAGAGGCGATTCTCAGTCCGGTGGCTGTTTCACGCCGGATATAGGCTTTGTCTTTCCGCGCCATTCCGGAAGCAATGGACGGTACAAGATTTGTGGACATGGCCATTGCCAGCGCAGTCGGTACATTAATCATGGTAATAACCATGCCGCTGTAGATCCCGTAACGAACAGTTGCATCCTCAGCCGGAATGCCGATGCTTGTCATCAGGTTTTTCAGCATGGCAGAATCGATGGTTGAAGCAAGAGGAACAATACAGGCGCCCAGGGTGATCGGAATCGAAATCATGATAATCTGACGTACCAGGAAACGGCCGGATACGGCTTTTTCATCTGCGCGGGAAGACGGGCGTTTAAAAAAGCTGCAGCGAATCAGCATATACAGCATCGCAACGCATTCAGCGAGGGAAGTACCCAGCAGTGCGCCGGCGCTGCCCATGGTCCATCCTCCGCGGGCAAAGCCTATGGAGGCAAAGGGAAGCGCGACAGCAACCTTTCCGACCTGTTCTATGAGCTGGCTGACAGCTGTGGGCATCATATGCCGCATTCCCTGCATATATCCTCTGTATGCGCTCATAACACAAACGAAGAAAAGGGAAGGGGCTATGCACATATAGCTTAAATAACCTTCAGGTGTACCAACCTGCTTTGCAATTGTGCGTGATAAAAGAAGCAGAAGAATTGTGGTGACAATGCCGAGCACGGTCAGAAGTTTAAGCGCTGTGGTAAATACACGGCGGGCATTTCCATGCTCACCCAGTGTGACATAATGGGATACCATACGTGAAATGGCTACCGGTATTCCTGCTGATGTAACAGCAAGAAGGAGATTATAGGCAGGCATAACCTGCTGATACAACCCCAGCCCTTGTCCGCCGATCATATTGGCTAGCGGAATGCGGTACAGAACACCTACCATTTTACAGATCAGCCCGGCTGCACCGAGGACAGAAATACCACCAATCAGGCTTCGCTGTTTCTCTGTCATAAAGTATCCTTTCCGAAACGATTCAATGTAAACTGATAAATCCAACAGGGTCAGTATTTATGCCAGGCTGATCTGGTGAACAAAATAAACAACGGCAGTAATTCAAGACGGCCGAAAAGCATGAGAAAAGAGGCGGTCATTTTGGCATGTACGGTATAACCTGCATAATTGTAAACGGGTCCGACTGCTCCGAGGCCCGGTCCGACATTGCTGACACAGGTCAGGGATGCTGAGAGATTTGTCGTAAGATCATAACCGCTGCCAAGAGACATGATAAAACCGCCGATCAGCACCAAGGCAATATACATGAATACAAACTGAGCAATCTGAGAAAGCATATGCTCATCCACAGCTTTTCCATCGAGCCGGATAACATCCATTTTTTTGGGCTGGCCTGTAGCACGTATGTTTCGGCGTGATAATTTACTGAGCAGGATGATCCTGATTACTTTTATGCCGCCCGCGGTTGAGCCCGCGCATGAACCGATAAGCATCGCAATGACGATGATAATATGAGATGCGGCCGGCCATTGGTTGAAATCATAGGTTACGAAACCGGTTGTTGACATAATCGAGCTGACCTGAAAAGAACCGTAACGAAGTGATGTGAAAAAATCACCGTTATAATGCTGAAGATTAATCAGGGTAATCAAAAGCATGAAAGTAAGTGCAAAAATGAAATACCATCGGAACTCTTCATCGTGGAAAAATGCCTTGAAACGATCGCCGATAAGGAATTTGTAATACAGGGCAAAGTTTACACCAAACATAAACATGAAGATTGTGATGGCAATTTCCACCGGAACGCTGTTGAATTGCGCAATGCTTTTGCCATAGTTGCTGAATCCGCCGGTGCCCGCGGTTGCAAAGGTATGGACAGCAGCATCGTATGGGTTCAGTCCGCAGATAAGCAGTGTAACGAACTCGATCAGGGTGAGCAGGATATAAATCCGATACAGGATTTTGGCTGTTGCGCCTGTTTTGGGAACAAGCTTGCTCAACGACGGGCCCGGACTTTCGGCACGGATCAGATGGGAGGTTCTGCCGGTCAACTTTGGCAGGAGGGCAAGCGTCAGAACCAGGACACCCATGCCGCCGATCCAGTGCGTTGTAGCCCGCCAGAACATGACGCCTCTCGGAAAATGATCAAAATCAGTAACAACCGATGCGCCGGTGGTAGTCAATCCGGAAACCGTTTCAAAAAAAGCATCTTCAAACCTGGGCAATGCTTTGGAAAATACAAAGGGAAGGGAACCGAAAATCCCAAGGAAAATCCAGCCGAGCGCAGTAATGATAAATCCTTCCTTCAGGCGAAGGTGAGAATTGACATCCGGTCTGAAAAAGAAAAACATAAAGGAGCCGGCGGCGATATTGATGAGTATTGAATACAGAAGGGGCAAATCGTCATTGTCTCCGTAATACAATGAAATCAGGAAAGACGGAAGCATGGCTATTGCTTCGATGAGCAGGAGAGAGCCAAGCAGTCTCATGATCAGTCTGCGATTCATTTGTAGAGCACCTCATTCAGATCAGAGATACCGGATTCCACAGATATGATGATGACATGATCATTTTCTTCGATGCGGTCATTTCCGAAAGGAATAATGATCTTTCCCTGATGCACAATTACGGAAACAATGGAGCCTTTTTTGGTTGTCAGGTTTTTCAACGGGATGCCTACGTAAGAATCCTCTTTACGGGCTATAAATTCAAGGGCTTCAGCTTTTCCGTCAACAAGCCGGTATAAACGTTCGATTTTTGTTCCGTTACTGTTTTCCCTTGCCCTTACATAACGAAGGATTGTGGAACTTGTAATAAACTGAGGACTGATGACAGAATCAAGGCCGAGATCATTCAAAATCTCCCGATAAGCCATGCGGCTGTTTTTTGCAATGACTTTCGGCACACCGCAGCGGGAAGCGTGCATTCCGCTCAACAGGTTTTCCTCATCTCTGTTGCTGAGGGAAACGAAAGCATCCATCTGGGGAAGTCCCTGCTCCTCAAGCAAATCCTGATCGGTTCCGTCACCGACAATGACATCCACCTTGGGAAGCAGTTCGCTGAGCGCACGCGCTTTATCTTCATTGATTTCAAAGAGAGTAACGTGTATGCCCATGGGAATGATCAGTTTCGACAGATAATATGAAATTCTGCTGCCGCCTAAAATCATAACGCTTCTGATTTTGTGCTTGTTTCTTCCGAGATAACGGAAATACTCGGTAATACCGATCATGTCACCGGATACAAAAACCTTGTCACCCGGCTTGATGGAAAAATCGCCGTCCGGGATCATGACGGTATTGTTTCTTTCAACCATGGCATAAAGGATTTTCGGAAGCTTTGGCAGTTTTTCGGAAAGCTTTCTCATGGGTATACCGATAAAACAATCGCCTTCCTGTGCACGAAACTCCACCATTTCAACGGAGCCTCTTGCAAATGACTCAATACTGCCGGCAAAAGGATATCTCAACAGGCGGCTGATTTCCAGAGCGGTTGCTCTCTCGGGATTGATTGCAACGTCAATACCGAGTTCGTTTTGCAGCAATGTCTGACTTTCATTGAATTCCGGGTCACGAATACGCGCAATTGTATAATGGGCGCCCAATCTTTTGGAGATCAGGCAGGCGAGCATATTGCTCTCATCACTTTCTGTGGAAGCGATCACAATATGAGCTTTATCGACACCTGCTTCAAGAAGTACTTTGGCATTTGCCCCGTTTCCTTTTACACACAGAGCATCAAGGGAACTGCTGCACCTGTCAATCACGTCATCATTCTTATCGATGATAATAACATCGTGTTCTTCGGCAATCAGATGTTCGGCAATTGTATATCCGACTTTGCCTGCACCGATGACAATAATCCTCATGCCAGAACCTCCCTCAGTTAAATCATTTTATTTTATCATTTATAGGCTGCTGTGAAAAGTCTTTTGTTTCAGGACAAAATGTAAAGCCCCCGGTTCAACGGGGGCTTCTGGCGGAGAGTTAGGGATTTGAACCCTAGGTGAGGTATCACCCCACACACGATTTCCAGTCGTGCGCCTTAGACCACTCAGCCAACTCTCCACATTGGCAAAATGCTCACATCAGCAAATTATAGTGCCTTTTGCGTTTTTGTCAAGGTCTGAGTTCTTTTATTTCCTGATCAGTCAGCTTTCTCCACATTCCGCAGGGAAGATCTCCCAGCCTGATCGGTCCGAATCTGACTCTTTTCAGGTGAACAACCTGATGGCCGATCGCTTCAATCATTTTGCGTACCTGGCGGTTTCGGCCTTCATGAATCGTAATTAAAAGGTCTGTGGAAAAAGTATCTGTCCGGATCAGCCTTACAGATGCGGGGGAAGTCAGCTTTCCTTCAATGAGCACACCCTGGCGCAGTTGCCTGATTTCCTTGTCATTTACGATATTGGATACTTTTGTCAGATAACTTTTGGGAATCTGATAACTGGGATGCAGGAGGTGATTCATGAGATCACCGTCGTTTGTCAGGAGCAGAAGGCCTTCACTGTCATAATCCAGCCGGCCGACAGGAAACAGTCTTACAGGATAATCCCTGAAATGATCCATGACCGTAGCCCGTCCTTCAGGATCAGATACGGTGGTCACTTCACCTGCGGGTTTATAATAGGCAAGATAATGCTTTTCGGATTCAGGAGAGACTGGACGGCCGTCAACACAGACCTGATCGGACTGTTCATCGATTTGAAAGCCCATTTCCGTAACAGTACGGCCGTTGACAGAAACAATGCCGTCAGAAATCATTTTTTCAGCGGCCCTTCGTGAGGCGACACCGCATTGGGCAAGATACTTCTGTAAACGCATATGATTTCCTTTCGAGGTTAAACAGGACAGGAATCATTCAGGGTCCTGTGGGTGTATGCCCTGGTCCCGTTTTTCATTTCCTGCATCGTATGACCTTTACCGAGCAGTTTGTATTTATACGTTGTCAGGCCTTCCAGGCCCATAGGTCCTCTGGCATGGATTTTCCCTGTGGAAATACCGACTTCCGCACCGAGACCGTAAACAAATCCGTCAGCAAATCTTGTCGAAACATTCCAGTAAACACCGGCGCTGTCAACCCGGCGCATAAATAATGATGCATTTTCCGGATCGGATGTAACGATACAGTCCGTATGATGCGAACCGTAATGATTAATATGACTGATTGCTTCATCCAGCGAAGAGACAACCTTAACCGAAAGGATATAATCAAGGTATTCGGTGGACCAGTCCTTTTCTTCGGCAGGGACACAATCCATATATTTCATGGCGTTTTCATCTCCGCGTATTTCAACATGCTCAGCCATGAAAGCTTTTTCGAGCAAGGATAAAATCAATGGAGCGATATCCTTATGAACAAGCAGTGTTTCCATCGCGTTGCAGACGGAAACATTCTGGGTTTTGCTGTCCACGGCAATCCGGACAGCCATATCAGGGTCAGCACTGCTGTCGATATATACATGGCATATTCCGTCAGCGTGACCCAAAACAGGGATGTTGCTGTTATCCATGATATATTTTACAAAGGCGTTGCTCCCGCGGGGAATAATAAGATCTATCAGTTTGTCTTCCTTCAGCATACCGGCAACATCTTCACGGGTTTCAAGCAGCTGGACGGTATCTGATGAAATGCCGTTTTCAGATAATGCTTTGCGGACCAGTTCACAAAGAATACTGTTTGTTCTGAATGCTTCGCGTCCGCCTTTCAGGAGAACGGCATTGCCGCTTTTGATGCACAGCGAGGAAATCTGGATCAAGGCATCCGGCCTGCTTTCAAAGATGACACCGATTACACCGATCGGCGCAGTGACACGGTATAAATCCAGACCATCTGTAATTTCGTTGGCAAAAAGCGTACGATTAAGCGGATCCGGGAGTTCAGCAAGAGACTGAAGAGAAAGGATAACCTGATTCAACTTTTCAGCACCGAAAAAAAGACGATGCAGAAGAGGAAGAGCAAGGTCGCTCTTTTTTGCTTCTTCGGTATCCGCTGCATTTGCGTCATATATTTCCTGCTGATGTTTCCGCAGCAAATCGGAAAGAGAAAACAGGATCTTATTTCTGGTATCAGAGGAAGAGTCAGCAATCCGGTAAAATGCTTCTCTTGCCAGGAAAGCCATCTGATGTAAATCTTTCAAGTATATCCCTCCTCGTGAAAATTATACCAGACAAAATGTTGATTGAAAAGAGACGGATCAGATGATATAATATACAAGGAGGATTTTGTATATGCCGCATCAGCAGGGGATTAAAACAGTAGCCCAGAACCGAAAGGCTTTTCACGATTATTTCGTGGAGGAAAAGCTGGAATGCGGTATAGCTCTGTTTGGAACGGAAGTAAAAAGCATACGTCAGGGCAAGGTCAATCTGAAAGAAAGCTGGGCGCAGGTCAGGAAAGGTGAAATATGGGTTGAAGGAATGCATATCAGCCCGTATGAACAGGGCAATATTTTCAACCGGGATCCGTTAAGGCCCAAGAAACTCCTGCTGCATCGCAACGAAATCAGGAAACTTGATGCGCAGGTCATGCGGCAGGGATTTACGCTGGTACCGTTGGAACTGTATTTCAGGAATGGCCGCGTGAAGGTTCAGCTTGGCCTGTGTAAAGGCAAACAGCTGCATGATAAAAGAGACAGTATAGCAAAGAAGGATTCTCAGAGAGAAATCATGCGTGCCCTGAGGGAAAAACAGAAGTAATTGTTGTTGTCAGATTCTTATCACGGGGATGATCCGGTTTCGACGGGAATGACAGAAGCAGGATAAGCGAGCCGCAGCCCCTGTACTGCGTAACAACGGGGAAAAACAATAACTGACAATAGCGATTTCGCTTTCGCGGCTTAATGCCGCGCGTCGACCCTGACCGCCTGCAGATCAGGATATCGGCGTCATGATTGCAGGGAACGAGTTTCGCCAAAGCTTTGAGGTGAAATCCGTAATAATGAAGCTACTCTGACTGCAGTTTTTCCGTGGACTGCCGGCAGGGGAAAGTAACCATGGAATGCGCTCGGAGAAAATCCTGCAGAAGTATTTTCGGACAGGGGTTCAACTCCCCTCATCTCCACCAGCATAAATCAGCTTCGCCTCCTGTACTGTAAGGCGAAGCTGATTTAGTAAAATAAGGATCTGAGTATGCTCAGATCCTTAACACGTGCGGTCGACGGGACTTGAACCCGTACCCGTTGCCGGACACGCCCCTCAAACGTGCGCGTATGCCGATTCCGCCACGACCGCGAGAACAATCGAAATTATAAGGCGGCATATTCGCTTTGTCAAGACCGAACAGATACTTGAAGCGGAAAATCGAAAGCGCTAAAATGTATTTCAGCTTATGAAAGGGGACAGGACATGCATATGATCCGGAAGCACTGCCTATCTTTGCCGGCAATTATCATTCTGACAGTCATGTTTATGTCTTTTTCATTTTGTTATGCAGAAACCCCTTTTAATGTGACCCGTATCGGGAATATCGTGACGTACGGGAAAAATTATTTTAAGGTTAAAGCTCCTGAATCCGGTTTTTTAACAATTTCCGTGCATGATGATATATGTGTGTACAGGACGATGGAATGGCGTGTTGAACAGGGAGAAAGCAAAATCAGCTGGGATGGATGCGGATACAACAGAGAAAAACTATATCCGAAGATTTATACAATTACCTGTTCACTGGAAGGCCTGTCGGGTACGGTATATACAAAATCATTCAATTCACCGGTTTCATTCACGGAACAATCGCTTCAGTATGTCCTGCCGTCTTCCGATACATTGTATCTGGATGCCCCGGAAGAATGGTTTCTTGAATTCCGGACTGTTATGGATGGAAATGTTATTATTGAATTTAATCCGGAGGGAAAAAATGCAGAACGTAATTCCTGCGCTTTTTCAACCGACGGCGGCAAAATCAACAGAAAAACATTCAAATCCTTTAAGATAAACGGCTCATTGCAGCCCGGACAGTATACAGTTACTGTATATGAGGCATCAAAACCCCATGAATCCACCGTTTTTACGCTGCTTGTCAACGAAAAAACACCAGAAAAGACAGCGGTTACGGTTACCGGCGAGATTATGCCCGATCGGTCCATGTCGGAACATGAAATATGGGAGATAATGATGAGGCCTTCGGTTGTCATCGACATAGATTTTTTTGATCACCAGCATGTATATGATCTGCCTGATTCTTCAGGCAGATCTCTCGGTACGCTTCACGGACAGACACAATGCCTGAAAGTGATAAGGATTCAGGAGGACTGGGCTCTGATCGGTGCCTGGAATCACGAAGAAGCCGAATATATTGAGGGATGGGTTCCGCTTTCAAAGCTCAAGGTAACCGAGCCGCAGAAAGATTATGGCATCCTGATTGACAAGCAAAAGCAAACTCTTTCCCTGTTCTACCGGGGAACTGTTCTTGACACGCTGTTTGTCTCAACCGGACGTCCGGATGAAAATAGGCTGTATCAGGAAACTTCAGCGGGTTGTTTCCTTACAGGGTATCACAGAGTCAATTTTTCAACGAACGGAAAGAAATATGATTTCGTTTTTCAGTATGACGGCGGTAACCTGCTGCATCAGACTCCTTATCAATGGGGACATAATAAAAAAGATTTTACTTTGGGAAGGGGATACCTCGGGGCAAAGGCGTCACACGCCTGTATTCGTATCCAGGCTGATCCCGGAGAAAGCGGAATCAATGCATATTGGCTCTGGACACATATACCCTATCATACAAGAGTGGTTATCCTTGATGATCCTGTCGAACGGAGAGGTATGATTCAGCAGCTTCAGAAAGAGAAGGCACCGCTGAGCCCTTTATCAGAAAACCAGCTGGTATCCGAACTGGGATACGAACCGGATGATGTTACATTCACTTTCGGCGGGAATTATACACCGGGTGCCGGGTTGTCCTTTCATCAGCGGAAAAACAGTTTTCTTTCTTTCGTCGGGAAAGAGGGTACGGACAAACCTTTTTCCGGCCTGCAGGCTTTTTTCGCACAGGATGATTTTACATGTGTCAGTCTGTGCAGCCTGATGGAAAAAGATGAGGATACCCTTGGCAGTATTTCCGGAATCAGCTATGCGCCTGCCAGCTTAACAAAAATATTCGGCGATTCCTCTGTTGAAGGCGTGCAGCTGTCCGATCAATCTGTATATGATAATAAGCAGGCCCTTGTGGAGATGACTGAAGATGCTGCCGGAAAACAGGCACTGGTGATCAGCAGGCAGAAACCGGTTACTGTCCTGATTAAAGGTCATCTGTTCGGAATGGCATCATGCAGCGAACAGGAATATCTGAAAAATCCCGATATCATTGATCTGCTGATTGAAGAACTGAAGGAAAAACACTGCGAGAGAATTATAATGCTGATCAGCTGGGGAGAAGAAAAAGGAGAGCATCATACAATCGTTCAGGAGGCGATGGCACGCAGATGTGTGCTGGCAGGAGCTGATCTGGTTGTTGGCTCACATCCTCATTCACTTCAGGGAATTGAGCAGATGATGGGCGTACCTGTCATATACAGTACGGGGGATCTTCTTGATGGCAGCACCTGGAGAAAACCCAAAAAACAATATGGTATTCTTGTTCGTGCTGTATTTCATTTTGATCAGACAAAAACATCTCCTGATATTACGGTCATCCCGATCAAACCGTATGGAACAAACTCATCACGAAATGATTACATCCCTTCCGCAGATTTGAGCAGGAAGGAAGCCTGTGATCAGTTTGATATAATCAGAAATGATTCATTTGCTTACAGTATTGAAAACACGCTGTTTTATCTGGCAAATCAATAATATATGTAATAGACACATTCCAGGCGTCCGTTGTACAGACGATGCTTTTTATCCGCCCTTTTGCCGAAATATCTTTCGAAAGCGGGATCTGAAGTGATAGCGCAGAACTTCCATCCGGGATGACGATTCTTCAGCTTAAACAGATCATGATACAGCAATCTGCTGTGATTCTGATCATTCAGCCGTTCACCATAAGGCGGGTTGCAGATAAAAACCCCTTCGGGCTCAGAGAGTGACAATTCCTGTAAAGGGAGGCGGGATAACGGTATTGTTTCCTGAAGGAGTCCTGACTGTCTGATATGTCTTGCGGCCAATTCAAGCGCGTCCGGATCTAAATCCGAACCGCTGATTTTCTGAATATTTTCAGTATGAATCTGTGACGACAGATCTTTTTTCATGGATTCAAAATCAACGCCATGGAAGCATTTCATTGATTCCATCGCAAAGTTTCGCTGCAGGCCGGGAGCGATCTGACCGGCGAACCTTGCAGCTTCAATCAGAATTGTTCCTGTACCGCAGCACGGATCATGCAGGGGAATTCCGGGCTTCCACGGGCTTAATGCAACCAGCGCTGCAGCAAGTGTTTCCCGCAGAGGAGCCTCACCGTTCCATGTTCTGTAACCGCGCCGTGACAGTGCGGCGCCGGAAGTGTTCAGCAGGACCATGACATGATCATTCCTGACGGAAACCATGACAGGAAGCGACGGCCCGGACTCAGCAAAAACTTTCTGGCCGGTATTTTTACGGATGTTTTCAATAATGGCTTTTTTGGTGATTGACTGACAGTCTCTCGGACTCATCAGTCTGCTTCTTGAACATTTGCAGGAAACGTCGATGGACTCATTCTGCTCAAAGTATTCAGTCCATTTCACAGTACTGACCAGATTGAACAGCTGGTCAAATGTTATGCATTTCCCGGAGGCAAGGATTATAAATATTCTGTCACTGAAATGCATTTTAAGGTTTGTTGAACAGATTTCCGCCGCGTCGGCCTGAAAATATACGCCGGCATTGGAAGCAAGCACATCCGTCAGTCCGAGGCTTTTCAGTTCCCTTGAAACGAGTCCTTCCATTCCGAACGCAGCACTTGCGAAACAATTGAACTTTTTTTCCATAAGACAGACCTCCATACAGCAATAACAGTTTATTCAAATCAATCTCCGAAGTAAAGATGTTTTATTGAATGCATTATTCTGATCAAACAAGATGAAAACTTGCTTTTCAACATGATTCAGCGTATAATTTTTTTAAAAGGCAGGAGGAGATGAACAATCCATGAAGCTGATTATCGCAATCGTACAGGATGAGGATTCGTCAAAACTCCTGTCTGAATTAATGAAGAAGGGTTTTGGCGTTACAAAACTGGCTACTACAGGCGGCTTTCTGAAAGCCGGAAACACAACGCTTCTTCTGGGTGTTGATGATAACAGGGTTGAAGAGGCTATCGGTATTGTTGATTCTGTATGCAAAAGCAGGAAACAGATTTCCACCGCAACTACTTCCATCGGCGGTATAACGCATGGGGAGTTTTCATCTTTTCCGATAGAAGTGACTGTCGGCGGAGCAACCTTATTTGTTCTTACGGTAGATCAGTTTTTAAAAGTGTAACAAATAAATGGAACAGATTACTTTTCGTGATTTTGCTGAACAGGGAGATAAAATACAGGCTATTCAAAGGCAAATAACAGAAAACCAGTTTACGCATGCAGTCATGATCTCCGGGGAACCGGGGACAGGAAAAAAGACTTTGGCTTCCGTCATAGCCAAAGCAATTTTATGTTCTTCCGGAAAAGAACGGCCCTGTAATGAATGTGAAAACTGCCGTCTTTTTGATTCCGGAGAACATCCGGATATGATCCTGATTCAAAAGGGTAATCCGCTGGCCGCAGAAACCAGAAAAGGCAGGTCCTCGATACCGGTCAGTGATATTCGTGAAATGATCAGGATTTGCTCACAATACGCATATAAAAGCGTCAACCGTGTCATTATCATTCAGGATGCGGAAAATTTGACAGTACAGGCCCAGAACTGTCTGCTGAAAATAATGGAAGATCCGCCATTACATACTTATTTTATCATGACCACCAGTAAACCTTCCGATGTCCTGATAACAATCCGCAGCAGATGCAGGCCCATTAAGCTTTCCCCATGGGATTCCGGGTACATCATACAGGTATTGCTTCAATCCGGGGTTTCATCTGAAAAAGCACGGATTATTGCCGCTTCATCGTCCGGATCCATCGGCAGGGCATTACAGATGGCTTCCGATGAAACCTACTGGGAGATAAGAAAAGATATCATAAGTGTTTTTTTCTTAACATCACAGCGATCCGATATCCTCAGGATATCCACAGCCTGGAAAGACCGGAAGGAAGATGCGGAATCTTTATTTGACATATTGGAAAACGCGGTGCATCATCTTCTTGTTCACCGCCTTGACCCGGGATTTCCCTTACCGCCTGATGAATATTCCGCGGACTGGGTCCGGTTCAGTGAGGAGGCGGACATGGAAAGATTTGTTTTTTTGCTTGATCAGATTTCAGAGGCAAAAAAACAGTGTTCATTCAATGTGAACTTCCAGGCGTTATTTGAACAGCTTCATCTGATTTTTATAGGAGAAAGAGAAAAATGGGCAAAATAATCGGAGTACAGTTTCAGAAAAACGGTAAAATGTATTGGTTTGATGCAAATGGCATCGAGGCCCAAAACGGTGATTATGTGATTGTTGATACAATCAGGGGATATGACCTGGGTGAGGTAATGATAGGTGCAAGGGAGACAGATGAAACGATTTTCCGGACACCGTTGAAAAAAGTGATAAGAACAGCGACCGAACAGGATATTCAGCACAGTGTTGAAAACAGGGAAAAAGAGAAGGAAGCCCTCGTAATATGCCAGCAGAAAATTGCGGAGCATAAACTCGAAATGAAGCTTGTTTCTGTTGAATATGCATTTGACAACAGTAAAATATTATTTTTCTTTACCGCCAACGGCAGAGTGGATTTCAGGTCTCTGGTCAAAGATCTTGCATCCATTTTTAAAATGAGAATTGAGCTTCGTCAGATCGGTGTCAGAGATGAGGCAAAAATGCTCGGCGGACTTGGCCCGTGCGGGAGGACTATCTGCTGCGGAAGCTTTCTTGATCAGTTTCAGCCCGTGTCCATCAAAATGGCAAAGGAGCAAAACCTGTCATTGAACCCGACAAAAATAAGCGGTGTATGCGGCAGGCTTATGTGCTGTCTGAAATATGAGCAGGATCATTATGAACAGACACGAAAAAAAATGCCAAAGGTCGGGAAGACGGTGACCACACCGGACGGCAGCGGTCCTGTAACAGATCTGAACATTGTCAAAGAAACAGTGTTTGTCAGGCTGGCAGATGGTGATTCCAGTGAAATCAAAGAGTATCCTATTGAAATGATCAGTTTTCCTGAACCGGGGAACAGTACGGAAACTCCGGCAAAGAATAAGGAAAAACCTGCAGAAGCCAATATTACTGAGAAAAAGCCGGAAAAGGAGGAGTCACCCTGTGAAACTTCTTCCGCATCTTCTTTGGATGAATTGCCCGGGCTGACAGAAAAAACAGTACCGAATGAACAAAGCGCTGAAAAGAAACTGAAAAACAGGCAGAAAAACAAGGCACCGAGAAATAATTCACAATTGGGCAAACCGGTAAAAAGAGAAAACCCCAACCGTATCAGCGTTTCTGACAAGCCGGTTCCTGAAACAGAAAACAGTAAAAAACTGCCGGTACATAATGATGACAAAGGCAAAGAACCGTCACAGGGTGAAACTTCCTGGGCGGATGCACTGCAGAAAGCGATTCGCGCGATTCATCCGGATGATTGATCTATTGCTTTTATTACAAAAGAATGCTATAATTTTATAAAGAATCACGAGTATCGTGATCAGTGAAAAAGGAGGTTTTTATCATGGCTTACAAGATTTCCGAAGAATGCATCAGCTGTGGTGCCTGTGCTGGCGAATGCCCCGTTTCCGCTATCAGCGAGGGTGAAGGAAAGTATGAGATCAATCCCGAAGTCTGCATTGAATGCGGTGCCTGTGCCGAAACCTGCCCTGTAGGCGCGCCTGCTCAGGAATAAAAAAGGACCATTCAAACCGGCACGATGATGCCGGTTTTTTTCATGCTGTTTCAGGAAACAAGGGAGCAGAATGAGGTAACAAAAAAGCCTGCGGTCTTCGACCTCAGGCTTTCTGTACACCATTAGGGACTCGAACCCTAGACACCCTGATTAAGAGTCAGGTGCTCTACCAACTGAGCTAATGGTGCTCAAACAACATTAGCTATTATACACGATTATGTCATACTGTCAAGCATTAATTTCGGGCTTTATATCTGTTTCTTCCCGCGGGAATCTATGATATAATAATACAAGTTTTTATCAGCGGAGGTTATTCTGATTGAGTCTTAGATTTAATATACTAATGGATGCAAAAGATGCCATTCAGATGAATCCGCTTCAACTGGCCTATCTTGGGGATGCTGTATGGGAACTCATTGTGCGGTATGATCTCATGATAAAAAAATACAATGTCCATCATATGCATAAAAAATGCGTAAAACTTGTCAATGCTCATTCACAGGCAGAAATCCTGCATAGAATAGAACAGTACCTCCTGCCTGAAGAAATTGAAATCGCACGGCGGGGAAGAAACGCTCATACGAAGCATACTGTTCCACACAATCAGAGTCCTGAGGATTATGCGGCAGCAACAGGATTTGAGGCATTGTTCGGATACTGGTATCTGACAGGAAATAATGATAGAATTGAGCAAACAGTCAATATGATAAAAGAGGTGTTCGATGATGGCTGAAGCGAAAGAGATGAAAGTTATTCTGATCCGTCATACACTTTCTCCGGAAGAAACGATCGCACTTGGGGCAAAGCTTTGCTATTCCAAAGCAACAATTACAGATCTGAAGGAAAAAATCACAAGCAAAGATCAGTCCGCCTTTATCGAAAAGCTGATGGATATGGGTCATGAGTCAGTCCTTGAACATGCGTCTTTTACCTTTGGGATTGAGGGTGTAAGCCGGGTGCTGCTTGCCCAGCTGACCAGGCATCGCATTGCCAGCTTTTCGGTACAGAGCCAGCGTTATGTTTCCTATGACAGCGGTTTTGGTTATATTATCCCGGACAGCATTGCCGAATTGGGAAAAGATGCCGTATCACTATATCATACGCAAATGAATACCATTGAAAAATGGTATACAGAATGGCAGTCAAAGCTTGGAAACAACGGTGAGAAAACGAATGAAGACGCTCGCTTTGTTTTACCGAATGCCTGTGAAACAAGGATCCTTGTAACGATGAATGTCAGGGAACTGAGGCATTTCTTTTCATTGCGCATGTGCAGCCGCGCGCAATGGGAGATACGCAAAATGGCGGAGAAAATGTTCATGCTTTGTTATGATGTTGCTCCGGCATTGTTCAGGAATGCGGGCCCTGCCTGCCTGAGAGGGAAATGCCCTGAAGGGGAGAAAAGCTGCGGCAGCGCGGCCCGGATCAGGAATGAACGTGAAAAACTGATTAATAAAATGATGAAGGAGTAAACCGGATATGCCTTTTGACAGCAAAAAAAGCGGTTCCTTTACTGCCCGGAAAACAAACACACAAACTGTCCGGAAAAAAGAGAATCATGTTAACCGCAGAAGCAGTATTCCGGATTCTTATGACAGGAAGCAGTATCAGCAGCTTGAATATTCACCTGAAATGAAACGGTCTGATGTGCCTGCCGAAGAAAAGGATGATCAGTATATTCTGACCGGAAGAAATCCGATCAGGGAAGCCCTCAGGAACCATCATGATCTGGAAAAACTCCTGGTTCAGAAAGGTGAGCTTTCCGGATCGGCCAGGGAGATCGTTCAGAAGGCGAAAGAACAGAAAGTCCAGATACAGGTTGTTGAAAAAAGCCGGCTTGATGCGATAGCCCCGAATCATCAGGGACTGATTGCATTTGCCTCCGCTTATCAGTATTCAACGGTTGAGGATATATTGAAATCTGCGGAATCAAAAAATGAAAAACCATTCATCATCATCCTCGACGGTATAACCGATCCCCATAATCTTGGAGCAATCATGCGTACAGCTGAATGCGCGGGCGTGCATGGGATCATTATTCCCCAGCACAGGAGTGTCGGCCTGACCCCGGCCGCTGTTAAATCCTCTGCCGGAGCAGTCGAATATGTTAAAGTGGCAAGAGTGCCGAATTTAAACAGGACAATTGATGAACTCAAAAAGAAAAACATATGGTTTTACGCTGTTACAATGAACGGTAAGGATTATCGGACTGTATCTTTTGATCAGGGTACTGCACTTGTAATCGGCGCTGAAGAAGATGGTATCAGCCGTTTGGTATCCGAAAAATGTGATTACGCAGTTTCACTTCCCATGACAGGTAAAATAGACAGTCTGAATGCTTCTGTAGCTGCCGGTATCATGATGTACCGCGTGCTTGAAGACAGAAGAAAATAAAAATACGGTATATTTCCGAATCAGGAAGGATTGCATCAATGGCTGAAGACGGCAATGAATATATAAAACAAGCGGGTATCCGGGAAAACAGAAGTACAGCGGGCTCAGCAGCTGCAGAAGCGCATAATGAAGATGTGATTCCTCATGATGATCTGTACGGAAAAATGAATGATGAGGATATTGTTCAGTTGTGCCATAACGGGAATACATCTGCTGAAGAGTATTTGTTATATAAATATAAAAATTTTGTTCGCTCAAAAGCCAGAAGCTATTTTTTAATCGGCGCAGATCATGAAGATATTGTTCAGGAAGGAATGATTGGGCTTTATAAGGCAATCAGAGACTATAAACCTGAAAAGCTCAGTTCTTTCCGGGCTTTTGCTGAGTTATGCATTACCAGACAAATCATTACCGCCATCAAAACTGCCACCAGGCAGAAACATATCCCGCTGAACAGTTATGTTTCTTTAAACAAACCATTATATGATGAGGAAAGTGACAGGACCCTTCTTGATATCATTATAGAAGGCGGAACAAGCAATCCGGAGGATATGATTATCAATCAGGAGAATCTTGGCAATATTCATCAGAAAATGAATGAAGTATTGTCAGGACTTGAGCAGGAAGTACTGTCCGCGTATCTGGACGGGAAGAGTTACCAGGAAATTGCGGAGTCACTTGGAAGGCATGTAAAGTCAATTGACAATGCGCTTCAGCGTGTAAAAAGAAAACTGGAGAAATATCTTGAGGAAAACGGGAAATTTTCGAACTGAGGCAATTAATTTCCTGCCGGCAAATCATTGATAGCATCAAAAAATGCCTGACATGTCCATACTTTTTTTCCATCAGTCAGCAGGGGCGGGTATGATTCAAGCTGAATGGACGAACCATCTGAAAAAGCAATGGTCATGACAGCTGATTCAGGCAAATCCTGATTGTCAACAGGCAGCGCTTTATCCTTCAGTATGCTGAACAAAACGGCGCATGTTTCCGGTTCGCTGATAACAGTACCGTTGACAAATTCAATCCGGGAGATCGTTTTACTGTCAATTTCTTTGATGATCTCTTCAAAACTGTATACTGTCTCAGGCGAAGCTGTCTGATTGCTTCCCGCGGCAAATACCGTCATTTCTCCCTGATCAGAACCAGAAACCGGTTTTAGTTCATTCAGCAATACAACCGCAAAAAGCAGCACGGCTATCATGGAACATAAAATGGGAACGGCATGAAACAGAAGGATATTCTTTTTTTTCGGCTGCTCTGCCGCTTCTTTCAGTATTCTGTGCTTCAGAGCCTGGTCTGCTGTCAGGCCATGCAGAATGGAATCTGTATATTCGGGCAACCTTTCAAGTTTGTTCATGGCTTTTCATCTCCTTTAAAGTCTTTCTGAAGCTTTTCACGGGCTCTGCTGAGTCTGGATGATACAGTTCCTTCAGCTATATCAAGAATGGCTGAGATTTCTGACACACTGAATCCCTGGTAGTAAAACAGCAGGACAACTTCCTTAAACTCAGGCCTCAGTCTGTTAATCGAATTGGCAAGATCTATATCTTCTGTCATGCGGTTTAATTCATCAGGAGCGGGGAAGCTCTCAAATCCGGGATGCCCGAGTATGGTTTTTTTGATCCAGGCACTTCTCCAAAGATCCCGGCAGCGATTCAAAGCAACTTTAAAAAGCCAGGCTTTTTCTTTTCCGTATTCAAGATCCGGTTTGTTGATCAAAAGCCGCACAAAAACATCCTGTGTCACATCTTCGGCCTGTTCCCGGTTGCCAAGATAATAATATGATACACGCAAAACATCGGTTGCGAAGAGTTCATACAGCTCGTCAAAAGATCTTTTTTCCGTTTCCTGTTCATGATTCAATGCAATCTGGGACAATCATTTTTCACCTCTTCGACAATAATACGGTAATGCAGGACATGTTATTCCCGGAAAATGAGAATAACAGGGATTTTTACGGATGAATTATATCATGTGCTTCAGAATGATCAATGGTTATCCGCAGATACAATTTGGCTCTTGACGAACATGTTCAATAAAAGGTAGAATATTACAAAAGAAAAACATATTATTTTGTTTTTTCATGGGTTTTTCAATTCGTGTTGATCAAAATAAATGAAGGAGCGTGTAAATCTGTGTTAAGGAAAAAGACATGTATTGCGATGCTGCTGGCCGGCGGACAGGGAAGCCGGCTTGGTATTCTGACAAAAAATGTTGCCAAACCTGCTATACCCTATGGCGGCAAATATCGTATTATTGATTTTCCGCTCAGCAACTGTACAAACAGCGGAATCGATACCGTCGGCGTGCTGACGCAATACCAGCCCCTTGAGCTTAACGCTTATATCGGAAGCGGCGCACCCTGGGACCTTGATATTTCCAACGGCGGCGTTTTCGTTCTTCCGCCCTATCAAAAAGGGAAGAGCGGAGAATGGTACCGCGGTACAGCCAATGCCATTTATCAGAACATGGCTTTTATTGAGCAGTATCATCCGGATTACGTTCTGATTCTGAGCGGTGACCATATTTATAAAATGGATTATAATGCCATGCTGGATTATCATATCCGTCACGGCGCCGATGCAACCATAGCCGTCCGTGAAGTACCCTGGGACGAAGCTTCCCGTTTCGGTATTATGAACACCGATTCAGAAGGCAGAATCGTTGAATTCGAGGAAAAACCGAAAAATCCAAAGAGTAACAAAGCTTCAATGGGTGTATACATCTTTACCTGGGAGAAGCTTCGCAAGTATCTCACTGAAGATGAAGATGATAAAAAGAGTTCCAATGACTTTGGGAAAAACATCATCCCCAATATGCTTGATGATAAACAGGTTCTTGTTGCATACGATTTCAACGGCTACTGGAAAGATGTCGGTACCATTGAAAGCCTGTGGGAAGCAAATATGGATCTGATTGACAATCCTATGCCAATGGATATGCATGATAAAAAATGGCGTATCTACTCAAAGAATCCCGGTATGCCGCCTCATTATATCGCTGAGGGCGGCGTAGTGACCGACACCCTGATTACAGAAGGCTGTGAAGTATACGGCAAGGTCAATCATTCCATTCTTTTTGCAGGCGTTATCGTTGAAGAAGGCGCTGATGTTGAATACAGCGTTGTCATGCCGGGCAGTGTTATAAAACGCGGAGCAATTGTCCGCAGGTCCATTGTTGCTGAAAATGCAACTGTTGGTCCGGGTTCCATTGTGGGTGAAAACGAAGGGAATATTGCTGTAATCGGGCAGGGAATTGTCCTGCCTGCAGGTGTTTCCATTCCGGCCGGACAACAGGTTGATGAATCCTATACTTTCTGAGAAACATCTATTTTGAATGAAAGGACGATAGAAAGCAATGAAGGATGTAATGGGCATTATTTATACAGGTGAAAACGACGCCAGGCTGCGCGAGCTGACTGTTATAAGAGCAATTGCCGCGCTTCCGGTTGCGGGACGCTTCCGTGTTATTGATTTTCTGGTTTCCAGCATGGTAAACGGGGGAATGAAAAACATCGGCGTCATCATGCAAAAAAACTATCACAGCCTGATGGATCATCTCGGATCAGGAAAAGAATGGGATCTGCATGGGAAAAACAACGGTCTGCATATTCTTCCGCCTTTTCTGACACGGGAGAATGTCGGACTGTATCCGGGTGTTCTGGATGCACTCCGTTCCAATACGGATTATCTTATGCGCAGCAAACAGGAGCTTGTTGTTCTCAGTAACAGCAACATCATATACAACGCACATTTTAAGGAAATGATATCGTATTACGAATCAACAGGTGCGGACATCACATTGATGTATACCAAAGATCCCTCAATGAAACGCGATGAATACGGTTCCTACATTGCTGTCGGGAAAAACGGTGATGTTACCGATATTGAAGTGGAACCTACACATCCCAACTACGACAACACATTTATGCAGGTGTGTATTCTGAAGAGGGAATTCCTGAAAGAGCTGGTTGATAAAGCTGTCGCTCATGGTCTTCACAGCCTTGAAAGAGATATCCTGCTCCGCCTTGTTCAGGAAAAACAGGCGAAAATCAATGCTTTCGAATACAAAGGTGTTTGCTGGAATATCGATTCAGTCCAAAGCTATTTCAAATTTAATATGGATATTCTCAAACCCGACATTCGTAAAGCGCTGTTTATTGACGAACTGCCTGTGTTTACCAAGGTCAGGGATGAAATGCCTGCCAATTACGGAAGCCAGTCGCATACCGTCAATTCTCTTGTGGCTGACGGCTGCCAGATTGAGGGCACCGTTGAAAACAGTATACTGTTCCGCGGAGTTAAAATTGCGCCGAATTGCCATATCAAAAACAGTATTATCATGCAGGACGGACAGGTTCAGGAAGGCGCATATATTGAGAACTGTATACTGGACAAGCAGGCTGTTATCAAACGCAATTCCAAACTTATTGGGCCGGAGGCTTATCCTATCGTGATTGCAAAAAATGTTGTGATCTGATATTCAAGGAGGACTGTTCCAGATGAAGATTCTTTTTGCCGCAAGTGAGTCTGTTCCATTTATCAAAACGGGTGGACTGGCAGATGTTGTCGGTGCATTGGCTCCGGTTCTGGCAAAAGAAGGTCATGATGTCAGAGTCATCATACCGTATTTCAATGCGATTCCCCAGGAATATTCGCAGCAGATGAAACATGTGTGCGATTTTGAAGTACAGCTTGGATGGAGAAGGCAATACTGCGGTATTGAAATGCTGGAAAAAGATGGCGTTATCTGGTATTTCATGGATAATAAATACTATTTTGGCCGCCCGTATATCTATGGAATGGGCGGAGATGAATACGAACGGTTCGGATTCTATTGCAGAAGTGTTCTGAATATGCTTCCCCTGCTGGATTTTCAGCCGGATATTATTCATGCTCATGACTGGCAGAGCGGTATGATTCCCGCTCTGCTGAAGATTCAGTATGCGCATCTTCCTTTCTATTCAAACATCAAAACAATCTTTACGATTCATAATCTTCAGTATCAGGGTATCTTTGGAATACGTGAAGTACAGGATATCCTGGGGCTTGGAGACAGCCTGTGGACCGATGACAAACTCGAATGCTTCGGTTGTGCCAATTTCATGAAGGCGGCGCTTGTTTACAGTGATCTGATTACGACTGTCAGTCCCTCCTATGCGGAAGAAATACAGACCGCTTACTACGGAGAGCGTCTTGACGGGCTTCTGCGCGCAAGACACAATGATTTATATGGCGTTTTAAACGGCATTGACATTAATGAATATGATCCTTCAACAGATACAAACATAGCCCGGAATTATTCCTGTGACAACCTTGAGGGAAAAGCAATATGCAAAAAGGAATTGCAGGAAAACCTCGGGCTTGAGGTAAACGCTGAAATCCCGCTGATCGGAATGATAGGACGGCTGAGTAATCAGAAAGGACTTGATCTGGTCGATTATGTTATTGCAGACATCATGCGCCAGGATGTTCAGCTGGTAATTCTGGGTATGGGAGAGGGAAGATATTTCAACCTGTTCAGCTGGGCTGAAAATGAATACAAGGGCAGGATCGCAGCGAGATTTACCATGGATCACCAGCTTGCCCACAAAATCTATGCAGGTGCTGATATGTTCCTGATGCCCAGTCAGTTTGAACCCTGCGGGCTGAGCCAGATGATTGCTATGAGATACGGCTCTGTTCCGATTGTTCGTGAAACAGGCGGACTTCGTGATACGGTTCTGAGTTTCAATGAATTCAGCGGAGAAGGAAACGGATTTACATTTTTCAATTATAATGCGCATGATATGCTGCATACAATTGAAAGGGCTGTGGATTATTATCAGCATAAACAGGATATCTGGCTGAAACTTCAGGAGCGCGGTATGCAGGGTGATTACAGCTGGAATCATTCGGCCAGGGATTATATCAAACTGTATGAGTCCATGTTTAAGGAAAAGAAAGACGAACAGAAGGAGCATTCACAGGAACCAAATCCTGTCGTCGTTGATATCCCCTGATTCCGGATTCGAACCGAAAAATGCAGACGGATGTGCATAACGGCACATCCGTCTTTTGGAGGGTAAAGTTGGAAAGTATTTTACAGGATGATGAAACCATTGAAGATCTGCAGCTGAACGGTTTCAAGCTGATACAGAAACAAAACGGATTCAGATTTGGTATGGATTCCGTTTTGCTGGCGGATTTTGCCTCAATCAAAGAAAAAGATACAGTGGCTGACTTTGGAACCGGAAGCGGTATCCTTCCGATTTTGCTGCGCGGCAGAAATAAAGGATCAAAATATTATGCAATTGAACTGCAAAAGGATTTTGCCGAACTGGCACAAAGGAATATGAAACTGAATCATCTGTGTGAGACGGTGAATGTGATCCATGCAGATGTCAAAGATGTATCCCTGTATATTGCTCCATGTTCAATTGATGCCGTAATCTGCAATCCGCCGTACGGCCATCCTTCTGCAACCCTAATGAGTCCTGTCAGCGAAAAAGCCATCGCCAGAAGCCAGAATGTACATACAATCGATCATATCTTAAAAAGTGCCTTTCAGATACTGAAAGGAAAGGGAAAGATATTTATGATCTATCCGGTTGAGCAAATGCTTTATATGATGAAAAAAATGCAGGATCACCATCTTGAACCCAAGCATTTCAGGCTGGTTTATCCCAATGAGCAGAAAAAAGCGAATCTGGTTTTACTGGAAGCCGTTAAAGACGCAAAACCGACGCTCCAGCCCCTTCCTCCGTTGATCATATATCAAAAAGACGGAAGCTTGACAAACGAACTGAAGTCTGTTTATCATATTTTATAACAGACCGGAGTAAAAGAATAAAAGAGGTGCGTTTTGAACCGGATTTATGATGTGATCATTATTGGAGGCGGCGCTTCCGGTATGATAGCTGCTGTCAAAGCTGCTGAAAGAAATCTGAAAGTACTCCTTCTTGATAAAAATCAGATGCTTGGCAGAAAACTGCTGGCCAGCGGTAACGGACGCTGCAACATACTGAATCATGGAAAACTGCGCTATTACGGAGATCCCGGTTTTGCTGCCGGTATTCTGAAACGTTGCACGCCTGAAATGCTTATTGATTTTTTCAATCATTACGGTCTCATGCTTACCGAAGAAGCGGATGGACGTATGTATCCGCTTACCTACCAATCCGCTTCGGTTGTTGCGGCGCTTAAAAAAGCAATTTTAATAAATCATATTGATTACGCTGTCTGTACGGCAGTTCAGTCAGTCAATACAGATCATAAGTCATTTACTGTTTTAACAACTGACAATGAGTGTATAACCGCACAAAGCCTGGTCGTTGCGTGCGGAGGCTGCGTCCAGCCTAAACTTGGCGGTTCACAGGATGGTTATGCGTTTTTGAGACAATTGGGTCATTCCATCGTACCGGTATTTCCTTCGCTGGTTCCTTTGGTTACTGATCCCAAAAGCATATCCGGGCTGGCGGGAATCAGAGTACGCTGCGCTGTTTCGGTTACGGAACAGGAGAACATTCTGTACAAAACCTCAGGAGAACTGCTTTTTACACAGTACGGTATAAGCGGTATATGTGTTATGCAATGCTCAAGATATATCACCCGCGATCATATGACGATAGAGATAGACTTTTTTCAGGATCTCTTTCCTGATGAAGAGGAGGCCGTTCAGGAACTGAAAAGACGCCGCATCTTATTCAGGAACGAAACTCCCGTTTCACTTCTTGAAGGAATGGTTGTTGACCATATTGCCTACGCTGTTTTAAAACAGGCAGGTATTCCGCTCAGAGGGGAAAAAGCGGCAGACATTTCAGATGATGAGCTGAAAAGAATTGTCCATAAGGCTCGCCACTATCAGATAACGGTAAAAGATAACAAAGGAATTGATTTTGCCCAGGTTACTGCCGGAGGTGCCGATTGCCGGGAGTTTAATCCGTTAACAATGGAATCCCTTATTCTGCCGGGCCTGTATGCTGTCGGTGAAGTGCTGAATGTAGATGGTGATTGCGGCGGTTACAACCTTATGTTTGCTTTTGCAACAGGATACATTGCCGGGGAATCATGCTGAGTTCCATCTGATGGGGGGATTTGAATGAAAAAAGGAGATATACGCAAGCAGGAAATACTCACTGCGGCTGAAACGTTCTTTTGCAAAAAAGGTTATGAGCAAACCAGCATACAGGATATTCTGGACAGGCTCAAATTGAGTAAAGGCAGTTTTTACCATCATTTTCCAAGTAAAGAATCTTTGCTTGAAGGCATATGCCTGAACAGGGCGGAA
>Ga0265301_10001572_pt1 | contig 29259 bp, 47 predicted proteins | sample AusTroGonzalo_MG_2_FD_193488 | JGI IMG/M metagenome (GOLD analysis project Ga0265301, IMG submission 193488) | Bovine rumen microbial communities from tropical cattle in Woodstock, Queensland, Australia - Gonzalo_04 | ecosystem: Host-associated > Mammals > Digestive system > Stomach > Rumen ... | reverse complement strand
TGTGGGAAATGGAAGTTTTTACCAGACTACTTCCATACATTCAATATAAACTCCAAAATGAAAATCTAAATATTACAAGAGAATTTATTGTTTCCCATTGGCTTGTGTTACTTTCTTCTCATGATACTATAGCTAGACAAAATGCTTTAAAAGAATTGACTAAATTATTTGAATATGCTGATGATTCAACTAAGGTCAATATATCAAATAACATTCCAGCCACACCGGTCCAAATCACGTTTACTAAAGAATAAGATGAAAATTTTATTTTTTATTTGCTTAGCAATTTTGATTTATCTTCTTGTTCCAATAATTTTATTTTTTATAACCGGAATCATTGCTTTTATTTTATATAAAAAAGGAAATTGGAAATGAAATAATGGTAGGGGTCCTGGGATTCGAACCCAGCTCTTGGGGTTTAGGGTCCCTTGTCCTAGCCACTAGACGACACCCCCATTAATTTTAATTACTTTCTTTTATTCCATTCTTCTATATGAATAAACCAAGAATGAATTGCACAATCTAAAGTTGGACAATGAACCAACTCATTTTTTTGATCATATTTTGGAATAGCACCACAAAAAGGACATCTTTTTACTTTAGGATGTTTAAATAAATTATAAAAAAATTTTAACATTTTTATTTTTTCCTTTTTCTTCTTCCAAAATTTATTTATACAAATAAATAGAATTAAATAGGAAAAGAGAAAAAGAAAATGAATATAACTTTATCAAAAAAATACATGCCAATGTTTAAAGATGATGAGAATATCTTCTTTTATTTTCTATATGGAGGAAGATGTGGATCAAAGACATTTAGTGCTATGACTTATGTTATATATAGAATGACGAAAGCCAGAGAAACTTGTGTATATTGTCAACAAACAAAAGCTGATCTAAATACATCTGCTATAAATGAATGGGAAAATAGATTAAAAGATATGGGACTATGGAAAAGTTTTCAAAGAAGTGGAAATAGATATACATATATTCCAAATGGATCTACTATTGTTTTCAAAGGATTCCAAACTTCTTCTGATGCTATTGAAACTATGAAAGGATTTTCTAATTTAAGTATAGCATATGTTGATGAAGCACAATCTACAGATGAGGAAGCTTTTGATAATTTAATTGGATCTATTCGTTCTAAAAAAGATATGAAACTAATTGTTAGTTTGAATCCATCTGATGTGAATTGTTATTTATATAAAAGATATTTTAAAGAGCTTCCTTCTTGGGATTTTTCTGGAATAATTGATGATAAGTTATATGTTTATTCTAGTTATGAAGATGTGAAAGAATATATTGGTGCTTCTAAAATAAAAGTTATTGAAGATATAAAGAAAAATGATCCAATAAAATTTTCTAATCAATACTTAGGGAAATGGTTAGAAAATTCTGAGAAAGCTGCTTTAACAAAAGAATTAATTGAAATAGCTGAACAGAATGTTGAAATTCCTCAAAGATATGATAAGATTATAATTGCTATCGATCCTGCTATATCTGCAAATAAAAATAGTGATGATACACGGAATAATGGTTGTTGGAAAAGCAAATAAAAATTACTATGTTATTGAAGATAGGACAGGAATTTATGAACCTTCTCAATGGGCTTTAATTGTAAAAGAATTGTATACTAAATATAAATGTAATTATGTTTTATATGAAGCCAATCAAGGCGGTTTACTAGTAGAACAAAATATAAGGAATGTATGTGGATCATTTATGCAGATAAAATCAGTTAGAGCTACAAAAGGAAAATTAATGAGGTGGGAACCATGTAGAGCTTTATATGAACAAAGATTAGTCCATCATATAAAACATTTTGAAAAATTAAATTATGAATTATTGACTTTTGGAACTTCATTGAATGATAGATCACCCGGCCACTTGGATGCACTGTGTTGGGGTTTAACTTCATTGGCTGAGTCTTCTTCTTCAGGGAGCTTATGGATAAATTAATTAAATTAAATATAAATAGAAATAGTGGATCTAGTGATTCGAACACGAAAAGCAAAATCCTGGCCTGGTCCACTTTAATTTTAACAACAGGTAGATTACAGGTTATAAAAATGAATTATAAAAAAGTCTATAGGGATTTAATTGAAAGTAGATTAAAAAATCCTCCAAAAGAAAACTTTGAAAAACATCACATTCTCCCAAAATCTTTATTTCCTGAAAAAGCTAAAGATGAAAGAAATTTAGTAAAACTTGATTATAAAGCTCATTATGTTGCTCATCATTTACTTTATCTTCATTATAAAAGTATAGGTGATAAAAATGCAATGAATAAAATGGCGCATGCTTGGATGAGGATGTGTAAAAATAACAATGGATCTCATGTTTCTATAAATGAATTTAAAAAAGCGAAAGATGCTCATATCTTAGCTTTAAAAAATCCAACTGATGAGTTTAGAATAATTTTAGGAAATGGAAATAGAGGAAAGCCTTCTAAAATGAAAGGTAGACATTTCTCAGAAAAAGCTAGAAAAAATATGAAAGCCGCACATCAATTTATTTCATTAGAAACTAGAAAAAAATTAAGTATAGCTTCAGCTGCAAATGATAAAGGCAGAATTTGGATAAACAATGGAATAGAAAATAAATTTATATATCCAAATGAAATTCCAGACGGATATGTAAAAGGCAGAATTTATAAAAGGAAAATTGTTAAAAAAAATAAATAGATTAAAAAATGGATAATTTTAAATGAATACTTATAATCCAAAATGGGCTGCTTTAAGTAAGCTCTATAAACTTAATGACCTCGCTTTTGCTCGGAGAATGGTCATTAAAAAACTCTGATTTAATTAAAGAAATTATACTTCCAACTGATACTATGGATTCTAAAGATAATCCAAAAAGAGAATATCTATGGCTTAGGTATCGTCATAGTGCTTTATATACTAACTATCCAATAAAATATCTTAAGCAAGCAAATGGTCTAGCTACAAAAGAAAAATATGATTTAAGACTTCCACAAGCAATGCAAAAAATTGAAGATTATGCTACATTAGAGAACTTATCTTTACAAGCTGTGGAAAGTGAAATACTTGAATTTGTTATAAAATTTGGATCAGCTTTAATGATCACAAGAATTCCAGATGAATTAGAGATCGCTAAAGATACACCTCGCATAGAAGTTATTCCTGGCTGTGATGTTTTAGACGGTGAAACTTTTTATGATAGAGAAGCTGGCTTAGATAGATTTAAAAGATTGGTTTACTATAAACAAGAATATACATTCAATAAGCAAAGTAATTCATATGATATGCCAGAAATTTATGTATATGTAAAAGGATTAAACGAAGAAGGGATATACTATGAAGCTAAGATGAAAGAACAATTTTATTCTAAATTTAATTTTGATTCTCCAGAAGAAAGCAAAGATTCTTGTGTTTCTTTATCATATCCAAGATGGTATACTGAATTAAAATTTATTCCAGCTGTATATGTAAATAAAGATACATTAAAATTAGAATGGAAAGAATCACCAATACAGAATTTAATTGACACTTCTTTATCTATTTTCCAAATGACTGCTGATCTAAGATTTTTAATGCATCAACAAAGCTCTTCAACATTGGTCATTTCTGGAACTGATATGGAAAATAAATCAGTAAGGACTGGTGTTGGAAATGTTTTGAATTTAGTAGAGTCTGGATCAAAAGGTGAATACATAGCTCCATCTACTGCTGGTTTACAAGCTATGCAAAATGCTTTAAATCAAGCTCATGAATTAGCTCAAAATGATTTATTGAATTTAACTGATGTTGGAAAGCAAGCTAGTGGTGAAGCTTTATCACTAAGAATTTCCGATAAGACTTCAGAATTAATTGGAATAGTTTCAGTTATTGGAAAAGCTATTCAAAGAGAACTTGAACTGATCGCTGTTATAATGGGTCTAAATATTGATGAAGTTGTATTTTCTCCATATATCGCTTTTGGTGGTCAAGTAAATGATGGTGAAACTACAGAAGAAGTTGAAAATAATTCAAAGAATGAAGAATGAAATGTATAAATAGAATACAAAGAGGATGTTCCTCGATTATATATAAAAAAGGCTGTGCCTAAAAAGAAATAAAGGAATACAATTATGGCTGAAGAAAATACAAATGAAGTAAAAAATGAAGTAAAAAATGAAGAAACTACACAGACTCCATTTAATCTTGAACCGGAGAAAAAAGTTTTTTCTTTGGAAGAAGTTCAAGCTCTTTTGAATGCAAAAAATTATGAAAGAGATGCCAGAAAAAATGCTGAATCTGAACTTAAAAATTTGAGAGCTGAGAATGCACGTCTTAAAGGTGAAGATTCGGTTTCTAAATTTAAAGAAGATGAATACAATCAATTAAAAAGTCAATTAGAATCTCTTCAAAAAGAAAAAGATGAATTAATTCAAAAAAATGCTGATAATGATCTAAAAGATAAATTAAGATTATTCAAAGGAGTTATTCCTGAAGCTCTTGATGATATTTTAGAAAAAGCTAAAAAAGCTGGCTTCAAAAAGACTGAAGTTGGTTATTTAGATACTAATGGAAAAACATTAGAAGATTTTTTTGAACGTCTTAAAACTTCTCATTCTTACTATTTTGGATTATCTTCAAACAAAAATGTTATTCCTGAAGCTTTGCAAAAACAAATAGAAAATGCAAAGAAAACCGGAAATACCTTAGGAATGCTCCAAGAAGCGTTCAAAGGAATAAATTTCAAAGATTTAAAATAAATAGATAAAAATATAAAATTAAAAGGAATTTTTAAAAATGGCGAACGAAATACTAACATATGGTTTAGAAAATCTCGCAAAATCAATTAACACAGCCTTCCAAACTTCTATAGAGTATGATGGAGGCTTAGCTAACTACATTGCAAATGGACCTGAAGCTATTCAAGTTAAACATGGATGGTTTGATGATTCAATTGGTGTACAAATCTTAGGTGCTACAGCTGCTGATGAAATGACAATCACTGCTCCTTCTGGTGAAGTTGCTGGAATTGAAGTTGGCGATTACTTATATCAGAAATCTAATGGTAAAGGATTTGCTGTTGCTTCCAAAACTTCTACTACATTAACATTAACTGCCTTAGATGGTGAAAGTTCTCCTGCTTCTGGCTCATTCAACGTATTCGTTCCTTCCAATATTGAAGGATCTGAAGCTCGTAGAAATGTAAAACATCAAGCTGTTGAGAAAACTAACTACACTGAAATCTTTGAACGCGGTGTAAAAATTTCAAATTCTGCTTTAGCTAGCAAATCATTAGATGCTTCTACACAGATCGCAACTCAGACAAATGCTGCTATCCAAGATATGAAGAACCGTTTACAGAATGCTCTTTATAACGGCATTCCTGATGATGGGTCTGCTTCTGAACCTCGTCACTTCGGTGGATTAGATTACTTTACACAGATTGCTGTAAATGCTAATGGTGGATTAACCTATGCTAAGATTTGTAAATTAATTAAACAAGTTAGAAGCAAAGGTGGCCGTCCTAACTTCATCGCTGTCAATACAGTTCACAATGAAACCTTAAATAAGATTATATTTGACAATCAGCGCACCACTGTTGATACAACTGCTATTGGGGTTGCTGCAAATACATTTATTGATCCTATCAGCGGAGCTAAATTAGCTATCATTTACGATGATGCTTGCCCAATGGGTACACTTTACGTTGGTGAATTGAATAAATTAAATTGGTCTTATTTACGTCCTCTCTCTGTTGAACCTCTTGGAAAGAAAGGCGACAATGTTGAGATCAGTATAATTCAAGAATTAACACTTGAAGTACACAATGGAGCCAACTGCTTCGGCAAACTTTACGGTTTAACATATACTGAATAATTCAAAAATTAATTAGGAGGGGATGAAATACTCCCCTCTTAAATTTGAAGGAAAAGAAAAAGATGGATTTAGATGCAATTAAAGCATATCTTGCAACTAGAATAAATGCTGAAGATCTTCTTGCCTTAGATAATGTTGAATTAACAAAATATATGACAACTTCTTATAATTTGTTAGATACATTTTATAAAATAGAAGATATAAAACATTCTGAAGATTTAGTAAAAGTTGTAAGTGAAGAGATGATCTTTTTATTCAATGCAAATATTGATCTGAACATTTTTTATCAATACGAAGGATTGACTTCTTTTAATGTTGGAAAAAGTGCTGTTCAAGGAAGTGTTGATTATTCAAATAAAGGAGATCTTTTCTCTCCATTTGTGAAAGCAATCTTATCTGCCTTAGGAATAGAAGAAAGAATAGAATCACCAAACTCAAAGGTAAAGACTGGTTTTACATGGACATAAAATTTAAAGATGGGAGAAGATGATTTTTTTCTATTTTCTTTTTTCTTGCTTCTTCTCCCATCTTTTTTAAAAAGGAAATCTTAAAATGAATAAATTAAAAAGATTAGCTGATAAACTTATAAAATGTAAACTTTGGTCATCTGACATTACATTAATTCAATTAGAGCAATCTAAAAATCCTTCAAATAAAGTAATTTATTCTGATGGTTATTCTGAAACAATAAAATGTGTAAAGATAGAAACTACTAAACAAATAAATCAAGATGTTTTCGAATTTTTAACTGAATTTTATATTTCATTTAAAAGTTTAAAGAATTTTGATTTAGTAAAAAAGAAGCTTGCTATAGTTTATAATGAAAAAAGATACTTCGTTGAAGATGTTGTTGGTTTAGGCACAATGAATAACGAAGATACTTTAGTAAAAATGGTGGTAAAAAGATAAGATGAGATTTAAAATGACATCAAATGGTGTTGATACTTATACATCTGCTTTAAAAAATAGATTAAAGTATGTAAAAGTAAAACTTGCTAATGAAATCAAAGAAAATCTCGAAATTTTTTCACCAAAAAGGACAGGAAAGCTTGCTTCTTCATATGAAGTGACTACATCAGATCAAAAAATACAAATATCTAATGATTGTGGTTATTGTAGATATGTGAATGATGGGACAAGGTTTCAATCTGGTCAACATTTTATTGAGTTAAGCGTATCAGTTGCAAAGGATGATATAAATAGAATTGTTGAAAATTCGCAATTTATCTCTAAATAAAATAAATAGAAATAAAATATAAAGGAATTTTAAAAATGGCAGGTCAATTAGATAGATCAGCGTTTAGTGCTACAGAATTTAGAATGAATCTCACAGTTTCTGGTCAGGTTTATAATGATTATGGTTTTACAACTTTAACCATTCCTGGAATGAGTGATGCTTCTACTGAAGATTTTAAATTAAATAATGAACAAAGAACAGTTGTTACTGCTCCTGGAACAGACAATAACTTTACATTCACAACTTCATTCACATCTGATATTTTCACATTCAGACAGGCAGCAAAAGGTTTAGCCACATATGTTGCTTCATTAAGTGGAATCGCAGGTACTGCATTTGATGGTGATGTAATTACTATTTCAGGTACAGTTGCTTCTCCTTCAGATCTTGAAATTGGTGTAGATGGTGTCCCGACGTTCGCCTTTAATGGTACAACAAGCTATATAAACTATACTGAAGGGAACTAATTCTTAAAAAAATAAAAATAGGGGAATGAAATACTTCCCCTTATATTCAACATAAAGGAAAAAGAAAATTATGCCAAAAATTAATCTCTCAAAATTTAAATCTATTCCCACAAAAGAAGTAAAAATTGATAGCTTTGAAGAGTCAGTCACCATTAGTCCAATTACTGGGTTTGGTCTTTTAAAAATTAAAGATTTATCTGAAAAATTTGAAAAAAATAAAGAAAATGTTGAAGCTCAGGAACAGATGGTAAAAATGGCTTTAAAATGGGGATGTAAGTGCTCAGATGAAGATGTAAACTTTTTAATTGAAAATGATTTATTTGCTTGTATGGAATTAACAAAGGAGATACTTGAATTTTCTTCAGAATATAATGAAGCAAAAGCAAAGGAATCTTCAATCGCTAAAAAAAAATCACCGAAATAATTAAAGGTGAAGATTCTGAAATATATGATGAAGAGTTGACATTATATGCAAATAAAATCAATTTAATGTTTAAAACGAATTCTATAAATTTTGAAGCTGTTTCTTTACGAGATTTGATCTGGTTAGAGACAGCTTTTTATGTAAATTCTGAAATACAAGCAAAATTAAAATGTGAAGAATTATCAATTAATGTTGATATAAGAGCACTATTGAAAGATTTAGATGATGTACAAAGAATTTCAAAATCAGGTAAGCAAAATGCTGCCTTAAAATGGTCTGATCTTCCTTCACAACAAGGAAAAGAAGAGAATAAAAAATCTTCTATTGAACTTAGAAAAGAATTTTTGAAACATATAAGTAATCGATTTAAAAATAAATAGATTTAAAATAGGATTCTAAAAAAATGAGTGAATTATCTGGAATTTTATCTGGAAATTTTATATATGATGAATTAGAAACTTCAGTCTCTGGAATTCTATCTTCAGACTTTTCATTGACTTCTGGTCAAATTTTAACTGAAAATGAAATCCCAGATGAAGATGAAACATTTTTCTCAAGAATGGTTTGGTCATATGGTCCACTTCAAGATTTATCAAATAAATGTGAAACTGAAATTTCTAATTTAAATATTGAAGTATATGAAAGAAAAAATGATGATGAAGCATATATAATTCCTTTTGTAAGAAAATTAAGATATGTTTTAAAAGAAAAATTAAATGTAAAAATCACTGATTCTACTTATATAAAAATTAACAATATATTTTTAACAAAAAATATAAATGAAAAAGAATGGAACTCTTATAACGTGGCCATCTCTTTTAGAATTATAAATATGAGGTAAGATTATGGCTGATATAAGCGAACTTATACTAGAAGTAAAGAATGCAAATAGTGCTGTTCATGAAATAGATAAAGTAGATAAAAAGCTGAAACAAACTACTAAGTCTGCTAATGAATTAAAAACTATTGGAAAAACATTATTTGCTGGATGGTCATTTACTAAACTTATTGGTGCAGCAAAAGCTTTTGGTGATGCTTGGAGAGATACATTAGTTACTACTAGAAAATTTGATGCCGTATTTGGATCATTCAATAGAAATGCTCAAGTTGGTGTAAAAGAATTAACTGAAAAATTTCATGAAACTGAAAGAAGTGCAAGAGATTTAATTGCTACTATTGGAAGTAGATTAGACTTTGGTTTTGATACTGGAACATTAGGAAAAGTTTCAGCTGATTTAGCAAGAATATCCGAAGAATTATCTTCATTTTATGGAAAAAATGTTACTGATGTTTCTTTAAAATTAACTCAAGCTTTAGCAGGTCAAACTAAAGGATTAAAAGAATATGGAATTAACATTGATATAAATGGTCAGAAATTTAAAGAGTTAGCAAAAAATATTCAAAAATCTACACATGAAACTGAAGAAGGTGCAAGAGCTCTTGCTGTGTACACTTCAATTTTAAGTAAAGTAAAAGATAAAGAAGGTGCTTTTGAAACTCAAGCAAAAACATTAAGTCAACTTTTAGATGACATTAAAAAATCATTTGTTGATGGACCTTTAGCTCAAGCAGGAAGGATTTTATCAAGTTTACTTAGTCCTTTACTTTCTGTTGTTAACTATATTTTAGCTTCTCCAATAATTTCTAAAATTGTTGGAATAACTACAGCTATAGTTACTTTAACTGCTTCGCTTTCTTCATTAGGTATAGTTTTTAAAGCTATAAAATTTATTGCTCCAAAGATATTTGCATTTCCTACTAAAATTTTAGAAACTCTTTATGCAATTCCAGCAACTATTGCAAAAATAACTTTAGTTATTTTAAAATATGCAATGTTACTTGAAGCTAACGTTTCTTTATGGTTATCAGATTTCTTTTTAAAATTAGGTAGTTCAATTAGTTATTTTTTTGCAAAAATATATGCTCAAGATGCAAATGCCTGGTACTTAGCCGCTCAATCTATCATACCTGTGTTTAAGCCATGGGGATCAATAATTGGCGCGGCGATGGTAGCAGCTCTTTCAATAGCAGCAAATAACGTTTTATCAAGGGTTTCTCCTGGTTATAGAAAAGTAAAAAAACAGGTTATAAACTGGCTTAGTGATATATTTGAAAGTCTTTCTAACTGGGCTAAAAAAGGAAAATGGATGACAAATGAAGAATTATATCAAGATAAATTTAAACAATGGGAAGAAAAAATTGATTATAGAAAAGAAATAATTCAAAAATATGATGATAAAGTAAAAAATGCTTTATCTAACTTAGATCATATAAGTAAACAAGTTGATTTTCCTGATGATTTAGTTTCTTCTACTGAAGATTTTTATAAAAAATTTATTGATTTAAGAGATGAAATTCCTGGAATTAAAGCTGCTAAAGATATGGCAGAAGAAGCTTTTAAAACTGCTAAAGATAATTTAGAGAAAAATAAAGAAGAAATCAAAGCAAAAAAAGATCAATATAAAAGGGAACGTGGTATCCTTGCTGAACTTTATACTGAAGAAGAATTAATGTATCAAAAATCTTCTGATATGCTTTTAAAGAATCAAAAATTATTTTTAGAAAAAGCAAATCAAGTAAAAGAAATGTATGATGAATATATGAGAATTTATCCTCAAATGATGAAATTTTTAAATTCAAAGTTTACTAATTTTTCTTGGTATAGAGATTTAATTGATAAAATTAATGATTCAGTAAAAGAATCTTTACCTGATCAAAAGGTTGAGAGATTAAAAGAAAAAATTAAAAAATTTAAAGAAGTTTTTTCTGGTAAATTATTGAATGTTGAAGATGCAGAAGCTAAATATAAAGAACTTGCCAATTTAGAAATGCAAAAATTCGAAGCAGAAATGGAAGCTTTGAATATAGAAAAAGAATTTATTCAATCTACTAATGATATGATCAAAAAATATGTTGATGAAGCAATGCAGTGGAAAGAGCAAGGTGCTCAAGGAATTTCTGCAAATACTGCTGAAGGATATAAATTTATGACATCTGCATTTGGTAATCTTTCTCAATTAGGTCCTATAGTTGAAGGATTAAGAAAAGATGAAAATAGTTTACAAGCTAAAAATAATGAAATAGCTTCTCAATCTAAAAATATACTTGAAAAAATTAATGAGAATATATCTAATTTAGGAAATACTGGTCTTGTTAATTTTCAAATAGTAAATTAAGAATAAATAAAAAATAAAGGAACATTTATAAAATGAGTTGGTCATATATTTCAGAATTAGATGAATATGATAAAGAAGTTACAAAAGATACTTCTACAACAGATAGATTTACTTTTAAAAGATATATGTATTTTAAACCAGATCAATATGAAGATTGGTCTGTTGGAAAATCTATAAGTGGTATTCCATATACAGCTGAATTAGTTGGAAATCCAAATATACCTTCAGCTGGAACATATTTAACAGGATCTTTATCTTCTTTTTATGTAAATGATATAAGTTCAATTAAAAATTTATCAGAAGAAGAACATGGAAATCATTGTTCTTATGCAGTTGTTACAATAGAATATGAAAATACACCTTCAAAATCTAATGATGGAAGTTCTTCTTCTTCACAAGATAATGACGCAAAACCACCTTGGCAAAAAGAAGTTGATGATTTTCAAATAACTAATCAAGAAATAGAAATACCTTTTACTGAAGGTTATGAAATGACCGGTCAAGGTCAAACAAACGATTTAGTTACTATAGCTACAACTGCAGGTCAGCCTTTATATGGATTTACTAAATCTATTTGGATTCAAAGAATGACTTGGACTTTTTATTCGCATTCATCTACTAGTTATTCTATAAATGCACCAATTATAAATTCTTCTCAAGTTAGTTTATTTGGTGGAAAAATTATAATTCCTGCGAGAGAAGGGCTTTTACTTCCACCAAGTTATAAAAAATTATACTATACAGATAAAAAAAATAATTATAAAAATGAAGTTTATCATTCTTGGTCATTTGAAATCGTAAGAAATCCAATGGGTTTTTATACTCCTATATTGAATGCTGGAACAAAAGCTATAATTAATGGGAATTTAGTTGATATTTGCTCTTGGTATACTTATACTCCAAATGGAAATCCTCCAGAAAAAAACTTAGGTGATTTTTCTGCTATGATGGCAGCAAAAAAAGAAGTTGATGCATATAACAAATCAATAACTGATGAAACATTGAAAAAAGTATGGTCTGGTGATTTTGTTCAAGGTCCAATTCCAATTACTATGAATGGTGGAATTGATACAAGTGCAGTAGAAGATCCAGATTTAACTTATTTAAGAAGCTTTACTTCATATAAAGAAGGAACATGGAATTTAGGAGGAGTATAAAATGGCTGAATATAAAGTTTTAGGTGCTTCACCAAAAAATTTAAAAGCTATACAAAATGCTTTAACTATAAATGGTGGAAAATCAACAAATGGGGAAGCTGTTGCTGATTTAAAATTTAAAGATGATACACAAAATATTGAATTGCCTTCTGGAATGTGTCTTTTATTTGCAAATAACGGAGTTTTAAGTGGAATTCCATTAACATTTCCAAATATTGATCAACATGGAAATTTTATGGGTGGATTTTTATATTTAGCAATAACGAATCAAGGAATTCAAAGATTAGATTTTGTTCCTATTGTAAGTGGTGGAGTTATGTATGCTAATGAATATAATTCTGAAAATCCAATAACATTTATGCCTACAAAGAGGTGCTGAAATGGCTGATCCTTATGTCTTATGGGAAAAAGATGGTCACATTATCATTGATGTAACTAATGGAGTTAGTTCTGTAATTAGATGTCAAACATGTACTTGCCCATTAGCAGAAGTTCATTGGACTGGTGAATTCAATCCAGGAGATTTTGAATTTTGTCAAGATGATCAATATCAATCTGACGATTATTCTATCATTTATCATACATACTGGGATTTATCTGGAATCATTTATGCAAATAATTGTTTTCACGCTTCCAATAGATATCAATTAGAAATGAATCTAAATGGTATTGCTTCAGGAAATATTGATGGAACTTTATCAGCATTTAACGTTTCTCCAAATTTTTGGATGGTATGTGCAGATGAAGGTGTTTGGTATGGATATCAAGAAACTGAAAGTCAAATAGCTCCTCCAGCATGGTATACAAGAGGAAATACTGGGACATTCATTTCAAGAATACAAAAAAGAGTTGGAGGTAGTTGGGAACCGTATTTTCGTACAACTAATTATATTTTTGCTCCAGGAAGAGTTTTTAATGATAGATCTTATAATTATTTTTATGCATGTGGTCATAATGACAACGATTTACTAGTAGCAACAAATGGAGGTTGTCATTTATATCAAGGTGGATGGAGTGCTGAAAGCTGGACTATTGGAATAAATTCAAATAAAAGATCTGATTATAACAATGGATACTATCAAGATGGATACCCAGGTCAACAAGGGTACAGTGAAAATCCAGAATGTGGTGATGGAAGAATATATTGGTATTGGAATGAAGATGATGAATATGTTTCAGGAAAAATTTGTCCAGATTTTCAAATTGATGGATACCAATTTGTTTTCAATAAAAATACAAGGATTCCAATTAGTTATGATGAAAATAATGAAATAATTCCACTTCCTTTAGGAACTCAAGAAGTTGAATGGACGGTCTCTGGAAATACATTTGATAGTTATGAATGGCAAGCTTTTTTAAGAGATGCTGGTGGTGGAACAATTACATCTCCTCCAAGTGGCTGGTCAAAAATAGAAATAACAAAATTATAAGGAAAAAAGAAAAATGGCTTGTGGATGTTCTAAACAAAAAACTAAATTTAATTTAGAAAAAGATGCGATATATAAAGAAATGCGAAGTAATGTTTATAGACCAACAAATAAAATTATTGACCCTTTTGAAACGTGTCAATTTTGTGCTTTAAAACATTTAGGATATGCTATTGTTTTGATAAATGATTTTGAAGAATTAAGAGGAATTTCTCAAATATATTTAGCATATAAACATTTGGAAAAGAGTTTTAAAGAAGAAGCAAAAAAATGCTTTGAAATAATTACTGATTATTTTTATTCTCATATAGATATAAACAAATTAGAAGAACTTATAAAAGATGTTCAAAAATTGACTGAGTTAAAAGAAGAAGTAGATGAAGATGAAGGTTTAAATTTAGAAAAAAATTTAGATCTATATTTTAGGTCAGCTCTTTATATTTTAGCAGCAATAGAACTTTTTAATTATGAAGTTGGCTATCAAGATATAAACACACCTTTTGTTATAGGTTTACTTCAAAAAGCAGCTGAAAAAGGTTTAGAAAGTGATTTAAATTTTTCCACCATTCAAGAATCTATTCGAAATGTTTGGAAAAATATAGAAACGAATAATTTTTTTGATACTGTAAGTTTAACTTCAATAGCAGAAAGATTTATTGAAATACAAAGATATGAACTAAATAAAAATAAATAGAAATAAAATATAAGGAATTTTTTTAATTATGAAATCAAATGACGATTTACTTAGCGTGCAAGGTACTGTGCGTACTTTAGTTGATGCTGAAGGATATTTAGTAAGGGAAGATTCTCTTAATGGGAGATATAGATACCCATTATCTGGAGGTCCAGGTCAATCATATACAGCAGGATCTGGATTAATTTTAGACAATAATGAATTTTCAGTTGATTTTACTTCAGTAGCAGCTAAAGATGATGTTATAACTTATTCCGCAGGATCTGGATTAGTTTTAGATAATGGTGAATTTAGTGTTGATTTTACTGAAGTAGCTAAACCTTATTCTGCTGGATCTGGACTTCAATTAAATGGACAAGAATTTAGTGTGAATACAAATGTTATAGCTGTAAAAGATGACATAAACATCAATAAAAGAAAAATTAAAACTGATGAAGTGACTCCAATAACTGGTACTTTTGAATTAAAATATAATCCAAATTATACAGTTTTTATGAATGTTGTTACTCTTTCTTCTAATGTTTTTGATATAGGAAAAATAGATTTTACTGATTATCAATTAGATAATGATGAAGAAGCTACTTTCGAAAGTTGGGTAAGATTTACAAATAAAGAGGATGCTTTAACAATTTCAGTTGATGAAGATATCACAGTTGTAAATACTTTACCTGATGCATTAGATGGTGATTATATACATGTGTTTGTAAGAAGAGTCTTTAAAGCGAATAACACCCTTTATGAAACAATGAATTATGCTTATTCAATTAAGTTTTTTAATTAAAGAAAAAAAGAGGTGAATTATGGTTTTTTTAAAAATAGAAAATGATAAACTTATTCAAGCTCCTTATGAAGTGCTTCGTAATGGAAAAAGAATTTTTGGCTACAATAAAGAAAATAATGAAGCTATGTTAATTCAAGATGGGTACCAAAAATTTCCAAAAACTGCAAGTGATTACTATATTGTAGCTGGAAAAATTGAAGAGAAAAAAGACGAAATCATAATTGAGGAGGTATAATTATGGATAAAATTCCGTTTAGATTAAATCCCCTTGCTACATCAGAAGAACAAGATCAAGAATTGACTTTTACTTCTACTGGAAGTTCTACAATTCAGTTAACTAAAACTGGTGATCCAATTGTTGATGGTCTTCAATATAAAATTGGAACAGGACTTTGGCAGAATTATACAATAGATCAAGTCATAAGTTTAGCTGATGGTGAATATGTTAAATTTAAAAATAGTAAAAAACAATTAAGCACATCTGTAAATGACTATGTTCAATTTGTAATGACTGGATCAATAGCTGCTTCTGGGAATATTCAATCTTTATTGGGCTGGTCTGAAAAAACTTCTGAATATTGTTTTTATAGACTTTTTTACGATTGTGCTTCATTAACTTCCGCTCCTGAATTACCTGCAACAACAATGGCTGGGGGTTGTTACTACTACATGTTTAGAGGTTGTACTTCATTAACTACAGCACCAGAATTACCTGCTACAACAATGGCAGGAAGTTGTTACTATGGGATGTTTTATGGATGCACTTCATTAACTAAAGCGCCAGAATTACCTGCAACTTCTTTAGCATATAGATGTTATATGACAATGTTTTATGGATGTACTTCATTAGAAGAAGCAAAAGATTTACCAGCTGAAACATTAGCTAATGGATGTTATCAGTCAATGTACTCTTATTGTTCTGGACTTATTCAACCACCAATCATTGATGCAAAAACATTAGCTACAGAATGTTGCAGATCAATGTTTTCTAACTGCACAAGCTTAACTTATACTCCATATTTAGCTGCTGAAACATTAGTTTCTGGATGTTACAATAGAATGTTCCAAGCTTGTTCATCACTAGAGATGGTTAAGACTGGATTTGAAGGATGGTTGGATGATCAAGAGGCTACAACAAACTGGCTTCAAAATGTTAGTTCCACTGGAACTTTTATAAGAGGTCAAAATACTTCATCATCTACTAGAGATCGTTCTCATATCCCTGAAAATTGGAGCACAGAATGGAAACATCTTACAATTGCGTCTGCTCAAGGATTGATCACAGTAACATTAAATGCTTATGGAAATGTTGATTATAGTGGTTTACAATATAGAAAATATGAAAATGGTGCATATACAAATTGGACTTCATATCCAATCAATACTGCAGTACAAGTGACTAGCACTGGTGAAACTATTCAATTTAGAAATACTAAAAATACATTTAGCTCTAGCAGTGCCAATTACTTTAATTTCTATGTACAAGGAAATGCAAGTTTTAGAGGATGGATCCAAAGTTTAATGAATTATCAAGATTTCACAACATCAAGGTGTTATACATACTTATTTAGAAATGTAAATGTAAGTACTAGAGCTCCTATCTTGAATGTCACAAGATTAGGAAATTATTGCTATTCAGCAATGTTTTATGGTGATACCGCGTTGAAATACATGCCTAAACTTTTAAATCAATATCTAAATACTAGCTGTTATGCAAATATGTTTTTAAATTGCTCTAATCTTGATTCATCAATCAGTGAATTGCCTGCAAAATATGCTCCAGCTGGATGTTATCAAAGTATGTTTAGAAATTGTACTTCTTTAACAACAGCTCCTGAAATTAAAGCTGAAGAATTGGAAAGAATTTCATGTTTAAGAATGTTCCAAAATGATTCTGCTCTTTCTTCAATACAAGTTCACTTCACTAATTGGAAATTTGATGATCAAGCGACTTCTGGATGGGTTGAAGGTGTCAGCTCTACTGGATCATTTACTAAACCCTCAAGTTTAACATTGATCAAAGATGATGACCATATACCTAATGGCTGGTCTGTATATAATTGGTAAAAAAATTAAATCTGGGATCAAAGTAAAATTTGGTCTCAGATTTTTTAAGTCTTCAATTCAAAAATAAATAGATATAAAAGAGAAAAAAGAAAAATGAAACCTTTTATTGTACTTCCACTTGCTGAGAATGAATCTAGAAGGGTCCCAGAATTCAATGCTGATTTTTTTGAAGTAAAAACTTCATTTCAAGATCATCCCTTTGATCATATTTTTTGGGCTGAGATCGGAAAGTTTATCAAAGCTGCAAAGAGAATGAATTACTATTTATCTGGAAATGGTCCAACACCAATGATCAAAGAAATGAACATGTCTAAATTTGGAATAAAAGGATTTATTCAAAATAGAAGATTCTTTAAAAATTTAGATTCAATTCAAATATACAATGAAAATGAAGTCATCTTAGCTGAAGAAGAATTTTTAGGTGGATTGAATATCATGGATCAATTTAAATGGTGTCATCCAGGTGCATTCAAAATTTTTAAAGACATCATTCAGAATAAATTGAAAGTCCCAGAAAAAGTATATGAAAGTATGAATTCAATTCCACCTCACAACATTTTCTTATCAAAAATGGATTTCTTTTTCCAATATGCTACATTTTTAGAAGATATTTTATTGCCTTATTTTGAGGAAAAATATACTGAAAAATATGGAGCTTGGATCGCAGAAAGACTTCTTTACTTCTATTCATATATGTACTATAGGATTAGAACCGAGCCGATTATAACTTTACCAAAAATAAAAAAACTCCAGATATATAAACCTGGAGTCTTATAAAGAAAATTATTTAAAAAATAAATCAAAGCTTTATAGGAAGCCCTTTCTCATGTCTTTTTAAATCTTCACACATCTTCATTAATTCAATTATTTTATTTAGTTCTTTTAAATTAGTACATTTCTTTTTAGAATTCAATAGTGAAACATAAAAAGAATCTTTCATCAGCTCTTCTTGGACTTCTTTTTCCTTTCTTTCAATTTCCTTTTCCTTTTCTATTTTTGCTTTTTCTATTTTATTTTGTTCTTCTTTTATTTGATTTTGCATTGCAATATTTTTTTGAGATATTGTATAATTTATAAAAAATCCAAGAAAAGCAAGATTGATAATTAAAAAGATTACAATTAAAATATTGTATGATTTATTCATTCTTCATCCTCCTTCAAAATATATCTTTTATTTCCAATTTCAATATGAATTATATTTTCAAGTTTAGCGCTTCTCCAAGCATGAGAATTAATGTCAAAATACTGAAAAACATTCCATTCTTTCATTTTTTGATCTCTATTGAAACCAGTTCCCTTAACTTCTTTGATAGCATCCTTGTCATAAAGCTTTCCTTCGGCGATTCTAATTTCACCATTAACTTTTTTATATTTAATGGAAAATCTTTTGTTATGCTTACAAAGAGAAATAATTGACTTGTAAAAATCAGATCTCTTAAGGTCTCTTTCGTATTTGAATCCATCCATTTTTCTTTTTCCTTTCTTGTTTTAGTTTAATCTTTATATTTATTTATAACATTTCTTTTCATTTTGTAAACTTTTTTAAAGAAATTTTTAAAATTTTCTTCTCTTGACCAAGATAATTTTATAAATTTATTTTCATTATAAAAAATTTTAAAGACTTCTCCAGATGAAAATAGAGGGAAATATCTTAAAATATAAGGTTGATTATCTGCATCTTCCCCATAAAAATAAAAATCATTATCATCGTTTACATCATTATCTAGACGATTCTCTTGATGATTAATTAGAATTAATTTATATTTGCGAGGAGAGTTTGATGAAAACAATCTTTTTTCTTCATTTATAGGAGGTAAGTTTACTTCAATATCTTCATTAAAAACATTTAGTATTTGAAATTTTAATGGTCCCCATTCAGTAAATTGATCTTCAATATGTTTATGTTGATTCCCAATCTCAAAACAAAGTTTAAAGAGATAATCATGCATTTCAAAACCGTCTGAGAATTTTTTCATTTTTAAGATCCTTTCTTTCCATTTATTTTTCTAAAAATTTTGTCATTCTCTTTAAAAAGCCCGGTGATCAAATCATTACCCAATTGAGCTGATTCCTTGGCAGTCAACCCATTCAGCCAATTGATCATATCCTGAGTCTCTTTCTCAGTGATCTCATTGTGTTTCTTTTTCATTTTTCTTTCTCTCATCTTTAATTCATCTCAGTATAAAACTGCTGTGCAAAGGGTTTAGTTCTTACCACATCCCATAGGTAATGAATCATCCTTTCAAAGGCTTTACATGCATTTTTGCACCAGTCTGTGCTTGGCCAATCTGAACTTTCCATAGCCTTTCTTCCACACCAATGATAGATGGTATCCAAAGAGAAAAGGATCTGCTCAAGGTCCATGATTTTATCTTGGTTCTCATTGATCTCATCCAGAACATACTTTTCGAAGTGAAGATCTGTATTGGTGAACATAAACTTTTCCAAATATGGTCCGAAAAGGTCAACATCAGGCGAACAATTTCCGAGGAGCTTCTGAAGTTCTCCTTCGGAATTCATTCTCTCTAACTCCATGAAATATGACATTTCCCAGATTGGAATGACAAATCTCGGCAAGCCTTCGACTTCCTTATCACCGTATTTTACAATATTTGACTTCTTTAGTACACGGCTTGGTTTGCTCCGTCCATACTTTTCATTCCGAATACGTTCCCGTTCTCTTGATGCTTTGCTCATTTTTTCTTTTCCTTTCTTGTTTTGTTAAGGTTATATTGAAATATAACAGCTCTTTACATTTTGTAAACTTATTTTCTGAAAAAACCCTCTAAATTATTCACATCATACTTTTCTATGCCAATTGTCTCATCTTTATAAAATTTGACTTTATAAGTTGTGCATTCAAAGAAACCACTGTTGATCATTAATGCAGCAGGTCTACCATCATTTAAATCACAAAAATAAAATTCTTCATTTATAGCATTTAAATTATTTTCATTCTGGAATGAAATAAGAGCTAAATTATATTTAGTGATCCTCTTAAATCCTCCTTTGATACTCTTTTCTCCTTCAAGTGGAATAACATACATAACTTTGATCTTTATTCCAGGCCGATCAATTATTTCAATAGAAAGTTCATTTAATTCATTGATGACTTTCTCACGATCATTATCAGTCTTATAGTCTCTACCAATTTTTGCACAAAGTTTAATGAGGTAATCATTGAGTTCAGTATTCTTCAAAATAGTCTTCATTTTTCATTCTCCTTTGATTGTTAATTAAAGTGCTTTGATTTTTTTATAAATTTCATCAAGTTCTTTATCAGATGGATTATAATCAATGTTTAAAATTTCTATTGCTTTATGCCTTTTTTCTCCATTTAGAGATTCAAACATTTTGTAAATTTCAAGTTCTTTTAGTTCTCGTTCATTCATTTTTCTTTTCTCCTTATGTTTTGTTTTTTCATTATTTTAAAATAACGGAATAATTATAAAAGTAAATAAAAAAATGAAAAAATTTTCTAATTTTTTTTAAATTTTTCTTAATTTTTTTAATTTTAAAGTATAAATAGTTTTAACAAGACAAAATTTATGAGGTCAAAAATGAGACTTAAAAAAGATATAAGGGAACAAAAAGAAACTTTAAGAAGAAGTATTGATCTTAAAAGAGAGATAGCAGATTGGCTTATTTGGAAGTGCAAAAAATTAAACATTAATTTAAATGAATATATGAATAAGCATTTTATGCCATTCTATGAAAAAGAAAAAGATCAAATGATCGCTGATCAAATTGATGTAGATGCAATAATTAGAGATGAAATTGAAAAAATGGGAGGACTAAAAAATGTCAAATAATTTAAATGAATTTCCTGAAAGTTATCCAAACTCTTTAAGACCTTGCTCCTGGTCAATAAATGGAAAATTTGGGATCCTCCCAAGGTTCAATAAATACTGTAGAGGGATAGGGAAAGAGTCAAATTTCTTTATCCAGAATTATCTTCAAAACTATTTCATCAACGAAATAAACCGACTTCGGAATTGACTTAGTAAACTATGTAGATTATATTATAAATTGTTTCGGGATTATGTGGGATGAAGATGGAGAATGTTTCAGAATCTCTATAAAAAGAGAAAAAGATGACCATAGAAGACCCATTTTCAATAAAAAGAAATTTTATGAGTTATCAAAACATATTGAACTTGATACACATAAAGAGGCTGATGAACATTTAAAAAAGATTTTAAACAATATGTTAAAATTTTACAACGCACAAATTAAATTATAATAATAAATATAGTATATAAATAAAATTAGTGGACCTAGAGATTGCAACTCGAAAAGCAAAAAGCCTGGCCTGGTCCACTTTTAATTAACAACAGGTAGATACAGGTGATAAAATGCAAAAGTTTTACGATTTTTTAGATAAAGAAGCAGATAAAATACATAGATATACTCAAGGGAAAGAGAGTGCAAGACAAGCCGAAAGAGAATTTCTTTCAGATTTTAAAGATTTTAGAGAAAAAAATGTATGTTATTTTAATGAAATAACTGATGAACCGGTTTATCAGGGGAATTTAGAAGTATTTAGAAAAGCTTTTAATTTATTTGACAAAAATACTGGTAAGTCTATTTATAAACATTCATTTTTACAAGAATTTATCAATGCTATAGATGAATTTAAACAAGAAAGTAAAAAAAATGATAAATTAAAAAAAGCCGTTGAAACTGAATTCAGCAAGAATTATAAACCATTAACTGAAAATGAAGTAAACACAGCATTATATAATTTATTATATTGTGCAGTTCCAGAAAATATTGCAACTTCAACACTAAACTTATTGAAGTGGATAAGACAAACAAAGATAAATCTAATGTTAAATGATAAGATTGATTCAAATAGATTTTTGCTTCAATTTTCGTCAAGAGATAGTAATGATGATACATCAAAAGGTGGTTGTGGTAAATCATATATCTTAGAGGGGATAAGAACTGAGCTTTCTAAACATATAATTGATTTTATAAAATACGGACAACGGAATGTTTCCTACAAATAATTTTATTGATACGATATATTCAAAAAATTTATTTGTGATAGATGAAGAAATGACAAGTCTAAAAAATATAAATTTTCCTGCTTTAAAATCTTTATTGACATCTAAATATTATAGAGCAGAAGAAAAAGGTAAGATGGGAACCCAATTAAGGAATATTGCAAATTACATTGGCGCTTCTAATCAAAATTATAAAGGAGCTTTTGACCAAGCTTTAGCGGATCGTATTTATGAAATAAAATGTGATGCAAGATTGAATTTAAGAAATGAAGATATTTTAGATGAAATAAAAAAGTTTTTGCCATCTAAAGAAGACATTGGATTATCTTTCTTTTTCTTATTGAATTTAGATATAAATTATTTAAATGATTTAATTCAAAAATATAAAGAAAAATACAAAAAAGAAAAAGAAAAACCAGAATATAATAAAAGTAATTTATTCATGGTTTTTAATATCCTTAATTATGTAAAATCTTTAGAAAGAAATCTTTGGGGAAGAATAAAACCTAGAGAAATAAAAGAATGGATTAAAAATAAAAGTGGAAAAGATTATAAAATAACAACAATATATAACACTTTATTATTCATGAGAGATAAACTTTCTTTTGAAATATCTGGAGATTCAAATATATCAAGAGGATGGAATTTTAGAAAGTTAAACATTGAAGAAGCAGAAGAAAGTTTAAATATCGAATCTGAATCATCTGAATGTATTTTTTCAAATAGAAAATTTTTCGGATTAGAGAAAGAAGCAGAAAATGTAATGGAGATCTGAAAAATGAGTAAAATTGAAAAAATAGTGAATGCAATAATGGTGAATCAAGATAAAATTGATAAAGAAAATGAACTAGGGTTTTTTTCAATTAGTGAACCAAATAGATGGTGCAAAAATAAAGATTCAAATAAATGGTTAACTGAAAAAATAGGTGATGAAGAAATCGAGGTATTAAATCCTATTGATGAAAGGAAGTCAAGACAAGCTAAAGAAAATGGGACATTAAAAAGTGGAGTAGGAGACGATGTGGTATCTTCAATGAGAAATTATATTTTTGAAATAGATGATATTCCTCTTGAAGAACAGAGGACATATATAGAAAAATTAAAGGAGAATGTGATAAATAGAAGCGTCTACAGCGGGGGAAAAAGTTACCATAATAGAATAACCATAAACTCACCTAACCTCATTTCTAAAGAAGAATACCACTATATATGGAAATGTTTAAATGTATTGTTTTTTGATGGGAAAGCAGATGGACAATGTAAAAATCCATCAAGAAGAACAAGAGTTCCTAATGCATGGAGACAAGATAAAAAAGTAGAACAAACAATGATTGTTAACAATAAAAACATTTTATACTGTTACAATTATTTTCATAATCGTTTTGTAAAGGAACAAAAAGAACAAATACTTATGAATGAAAAAAATGAATTCATGAGAAAATGCAAAGAAGCTATAAACAAAAAATATGGATATAAAATGAATAATGTAAATGTAATGAATAATGAAAAAGTGAGACATTATTTGAATACATCATATACAAAGATCACTGGTAACGGTGATTCAAATATATCACTTTACACAGCAATATGTGTATGCATAACAGCTGATGATAATAATACACTTAATTTAGTATTAAATAAAGCGAAAGGAGAAAAATGGACTGAACAAGAACTACAAAAGAAAATAAAAGAAGCTAAAAAGTTTTGTAAAAAATAAAATATGGAGATTGATTAATGATAACTTTAAAGTATAAACGAGAACTAAGTGGACATGATGAAATAATTGGAAAATTTAATTCTTATACTATTTTTGAATGCGGCGATGTATATGCATATGAAATTCAATATATAGATGACAAACCATGGCAAATGTTTTATTCAATAAAAAATCCTAATGAAAAAAGTGGGATAAGAATTTATCAGGTATTTTTTGATGAATTAGAATATGTAATTTTAAATGGTGAGGAAATTTGGAGAACAAATAAATAAAGAAATAAAATAAAATTTTGACCAAAATAGGTGAAAATGCAGAAATGTGTTTTCACTTTTTTATGCTTAGAAATGATGTAAATTTTACTATGAATTTCTATATAAGTTATTGGAAATCTTCATAAAAATTCTGTAAATGGGAAAATATGAATTGACAGAAATGATGAAAAATTACAGTCATTTACAACGTTTTTACAGAAAATTTACATCGCAAATTATTTAAATTTAAATAATTAATAGATTTCTGTAATTTTTTTTTATATTATAATTACTAGAAAATATATAAAATATATAAAATAGCTAAAATACTATATAAAATAAGGATTATATAAAAAAATAAGAAAAAATATAATAGTAACTAGAGTGGTGAAAATTTACATAGAGTTTTTTCATAGTTTTAATTAAAGTAGATTTTAGCTTCGCTTTAGCGAAAACCTCCAACGTAATCTTCACGAAACCCACTTTTGAATAAATAAATTTATAAAGAAAATAAAGGAAAAAGAAAAATGTTGGATAAGAAACTATTGGTATTTTTTGATGAATTAGAAAATTTGATTTTAAATGGTAAGGAAATCTGAAGTATAATTACAAGGTCTAGATTTTTTAAAATTACTTCCTTTTTGTTATAAATAATTTTAAGATAAAGAAGAACTTAATTAGAAACTTAAAAAACTCTTTTTAAATGATGATAATTTTATCTGTGATAATTTATATAGGTATATAAACGATCATCATCTAGAAAGAATCAAGAATAACAAGAATGAAAAAATAAAATAAAATAAAGGAAAAAGAAAAATGAAAAATTATAAAAAAGATGAGTTTGATTGGGCTCTTGAATTTGAATTTATATCTCATATTTTACTTGTTGAATCATTTATTTTAATGCCAATTTTAGGATTTCCATTACTTTTTTTAGTGGCTATTGAGGTTGTTTCTAGCAAGACATTTTTTATCATAACATTTTCTCCATTTTTGGTTTCTATTGGAATATTTTTGATAAACTTCTTTTTACCAAATAAAAATGAAGATGTTGCTCAAGAGGATCCATTTAAAATGATGATGGGAGAACTTTTAAGTGAAATAAAAATGGGAGAATAAAGATGATAAAGAGACATAAAATTTTAGCTCACATTAAAGAAGAACATTGGAAAAAACTCTGGCAACTGAAATCCCAGATTGTCGAAAAACCTTTTTCAAAAGTTATTGAAACTTTGATAGATGAATATTTTGAAAGAAATCATTTAATTTTCAATGAAGATATAAAGAAAAAAGTATAAATAAATTTTGAAAGCTTCTTAAATTAGTTTTCATTTTTTATATACTCCTTTTTTGTTTTATGCCAGAAATTAAAAACTCTGGCATTTTTTATGTAATTTTTTTGAAAAAATGTAAAAAAATTCATAGACATTTTTCTTGACTGGAATAAATATTTTAGAATTAAACAAAATAGGAGTTTAAAAATGACATTTACACATTGTTTACTTATCGGAATTTTCGTTGAATTAGTTATAACTAACATTTTAATTATAAAAAATAAGGAAAAAGAAAAATGAATTATGAAAAAATAGAAAGCAGACTAAATGAAGTAAAGAAAAAATTTAAAAAGAATCAAGAAAGCTGGGTCAAAATTCCAGGATTTTGGAATTATGAGATTTCTACTTTAGGAAGAATTAAAAGTTTATCTACTGTAGAAAAAAGAAAATGCCCAAGATCTGGAATAATGAAAAAATATATTCGCAAAGAAGCAATACTTAAACCACTTTTTACTGGCCCAAATAGAAGATGGGTCTCAGCAAGAATTTCAGTTAAACAAGGAATTCATAAACAAGTTTCCTTAGCAAAACTTTTACTTTCCTCTTTCTTAAATATGAAATTAGAAAAATTACCTCACAGCGTTTATTTTATAAACAATGACTCACATAGCGTAGCACTTCACAACTTAACATTCATTAGAGCTAACAAGAAATAAAGAAAAAAGAAGACCAGACGAAGATCATTAGTAAATCAATATAAACCTATATGAATTGATTCTTTCTTCATCTGGTCTTTCTTAGTAATGTTTAGAATGAGCTTAGAAACTCACTGTACCACTTACAGGGGTGCAAGGACAAACTTTAACTCCTGAACAGCCGATGACGGAATTTAATGTATTTTGAATTCCGCCGATCATGCCATAGAGAGGAGCTGTAGCAGCCTGATTTTTGAGAGTCATTACTTCATCTCTTAATTGAGCAATTTTGTCAGCAGCAATTTGATCTTTTAATGCACCAATAGCAGCTCTTGTAGCTATCCCATCATCTGATATAGCTTTGTTTGTAGCACAAAATTGATCGTTCAGAGCCTGGGCAGTTTGCTGTTCAGCTAAAAGATTTTGAATCTCAGTCTGATAAATGTCTTTAGCATTCTGAGAAACATTTGCATTTAACCCAGCTATAGCATTTAAGATTTCATTGTGATTGTCATTAGCCATGATAGCATCTAATTTTGCACCATTAGCAGCAATGTCACATTGAACACCGGCACCAGTATATCCAGGATAGTTATTTCCAAATAAAGTGCCACCAGAACCAAGTAAATAGCCGACAATTCCGCCGCCAAGTAAGGTTCCCCAACCTGAATTTGAATCAGTCATTTTTGATTTCTCCATGTTTAATTTTTTTTTTGTTATTTAGTTTCTTTACCCAAGTCTTCTTCCAAACTACTTTCAGGAATAGGACTTAACTTCTCTTCTTTTTTACTTTCTTCGAGCTCGAGATCTGAAGATTCTATTGAATCATTCCAATTAGGAATAATTTTACCTTTCTTTTTCATTAAACTTTTTAAAAAGTCTTCATTTTTCTTATAGTATTTTTCTATTCTTTCTTCTGAAGCTGAATAACCTTTTTGTTTTAAAAATTCAACAACTTTAGATTTCTCAATTCCAGTAAATCCAGCACTCATAATTACAGCACCATAAATAGGAAGTCCGTCATCTTTAATTAAACTATTTGCTAAATCTCTATAAACTTTAATTTTTTGACTTTCTTCTATTTCTTGCTGTTTTTTAAGTCCATAATCAGATTTTTTAATTGAAGCAAAAGCTGTAAATAAAGTTTCTTTGAAAGAATTATAATCATAACCAAGAGTTTCAACAATAAATTGTTTTCCTTCTTCGGAATTCAAAAAATTCATTCCAATTTTGTTTAAGTCAGCATTGTTCTTTAGAAAATTTACAATATTCTGAGGTGTTAAAAAATTAGATAAATTTCCAAACATTTCATTTTTCCTTTGCTGAATTTAAAATATGCCATGAAATTAAATACTCAACACTTTCAACAATAGCATCAGCTGCTTCATCATATGTTCCATGTTTCAAAATATATGATAAGCTTTCTTTTAAATCTTTTTCAGAATCAACATCTTCACCTGCTATCATTTCAATATTTGATTTAGCTTTGTCTTCCATCCAATGAAAATAATCATCCATTTTTTCAAAAGTTGAATTTGTCATCATTTCTTTGATTTCATGCATTTCTTCTTCAGAAAGATCTAACATTTTCCCAGATTTCAATTTTATTTGCATCTCTAAAATATCCTTATTTTTTAAATTCTATTTATGAAAAGTTTCTTTAAAAATATAGAAAAATTATGGAAATAATGGTGATAATCTTTAAATTTTGAAAAAATAATTTATATTTACAATATAAAAATATAACGAAGGAAAATTAAATTATGAATATAAACGTACGGAAAATTAACTGGGTTATTGAATCTTTTAACTACAATGGAGAATTTCTCTCAAATGAAAATTAACATGTTAAATTTTGTAAAAGATCATGCAGAGGAATGGGACCTAACAAATAAACAAATCACCATTCTAACATATATTTTAAAGGGAAAAAATTTCTTAAAATCTAAATCAGAAATAGCTAAAAATTGTAATGTTTCAAGACCTACGGTTGGTAAACTATATGATTTACTAGAAACTATGTATGATGAATATGAGAAAAATTAATTATTTTTGATTATGATAAATTCGTTCGTGAGTTTTGATAAGTTCTCTCATTTCATCTTGTAGTTCATTGGCAGGCACTAATTGTATTTGGAGTTTGTTTAACTCAAGTCTGATGGAAAGCAACTCTGTTTCTATCTTCTCGATTTTTGTCAAATAGATGTTACCAAAGTAAAAAAGTATAATGATCAATATTGTTGTTGGTGAAGCTTTTTTCAATATTTCTAAAAATTTATTATCCATTTTCAAATATTCCATAATTTAAACAAAACTATTTATCTTTTTTGAATTTGATTATTTAAATATACGTTATATTCTACTATAAATGTATTTTTATCGCGGACTGATAAATTTTTATCATTCATTATGTAGATCTCTAATCTAGGAAGATATTTTTCTAAAAATAAATTATCAGTAGTATTTTCCATTGAAGTACTACAACATCCTGATAAAATTATTACTAAAAAAATTGAAAATAGTAATCTCATTTAAAAATTATACTTTCTATTTGATTGATTTTCTCAATAATTTTTTGAAGTACTTTTTCAGGAATTTTTTCATTTTTCAATAATTCTATAATTACATCAAGTGACTTTAAAATTAAAAAAGTGGTTATAGCTGACATTTTATTGTTCCTTTTAGTTACTTGATTTATTTATTTTAATAAATAGAAATAAAAGAAAATTAGACAGTGTCTAATTTATCATTTGGAGATGTTCAAAAAATGATTACTGAAAAAGAATATGTTTCGTGGATGAGACGTGCCACAAAAAAAGAGGTCACTTTTGTAAATACTTATCTTAAAACATTAGATGCATGGCAAGCATTTCAAGAAGCTGGTTATAACTATAAAAACGCTAGATGTGGGAAATGGAAAGTTTTTACCAGACTACTTCCATACATTCAATATAAACTCCAAAATGAAAATCTAAATATTACAAGAGAATTTATTGTTTCCCATTGGCTTGTGTTACTTTCTTCTCATGATACTATAGCTAGAC
>Ga0265301_10001571_pt1 | contig 29263 bp, 19 predicted proteins | sample AusTroGonzalo_MG_2_FD_193488 | JGI IMG/M metagenome (GOLD analysis project Ga0265301, IMG submission 193488) | Bovine rumen microbial communities from tropical cattle in Woodstock, Queensland, Australia - Gonzalo_04 | ecosystem: Host-associated > Mammals > Digestive system > Stomach > Rumen ... | reverse complement strand
TGAGCAGATACTTGACGAGACAATGATTCCCGCACTCAAGCGCGGGAAATATGCCCAAGGACTGTTAGCCGGCAACCGTGCCATAGCCGAACGACTGACCAGCCAGCAGGCTAAAGAGGAACTGCTGCTCGGCTACAAACGCGAGCCCGTAAGAGAAACCCCTTGGCTCTGGTTCAGCATCATCTCGTGGCTCGTCGCGCTGATAGCGCTCTTCCTGTATTGGATCGAGCCGCCTTGCCCCAAATGCGGAAAGAAAGGTTCGAAGAGCGAACTGTCGCGTATTGACGTCAAGCCCACTTACTATTCCTCGGGGCAGGGCACGCGGTTCTACACCTGTCCGTATTGCGGACATGAGTGGAAACAGACATATTCTATCCCGAAGAAGGAACGTCCTGTTTCCACCACCTCCTCCGGCAGCGGTGGCGTGTTCGGCGGCAGCAGCGGAGGATTCTTTGGCGGCGGATCGACCTTCGGCGGCGGCGCAGGAGGGAAGTTCTGATGAATAAAAAATACGAATTATAAATTAAAAATTTGCAATAAGACTTATGAAAAAGACTACTACAATCATCGTGATTATTGCCGTGCTGGCTGCATTGGCATTCTGGTTCATTGGCAAGTACAATGCTATGGTTATTGCCGATGAGAACGTGAAAACAGCATGGGCGCAGGTCGAGAACCAGTACCAGCGTCGTAGTGACCTCATCCCCAACCTCGTAGCTACCGTCAAGGGCTATGCCGCCCACGAAAGCCAGGTGCTGGAGTCGGTAGTGGAGGCGCGTGCCAAGGCTACGCAGGTAACCGTTGACCCGTCGAAGACATCGCCTGAGCAACTGGCCGCTTTCCAGGCAGCACAGGGTGAACTCTCACAAGCATTGGGACGACTGCTGGCCGTTACGGAGAACTATCCTGACCTCAAGGCCAACCAGAACTTCCTGGAACTGCAGGCGCAGCTGGAGGGCACGGAGAACAGAATAGCTGTTGCCCGCAACGCATTCAACGAGGTAGCCAAGCAGTTCAACGTGCTTATCCGCCGTTTCCCGAACAATATAGTGGCTTCCGTCATGGGCTTCGAGCAGAAGGCCTACTTTGAGGCTGAGGCCGGTGCCGAGAAAGCACCTGTGGTGGAGTTCTAAGTAGCCAGGACGATGGAACTGAAGATCATTAACAAGAGCAACAACCCGCTGCCCCGCTACGAGAGTGCTCAGGCGGCCGGCATGGACATACGCTGCAATATAGCGGAACCGGTCACCCTTCTCCCGATGGAGCGCCGGTTGATTCCAACAGGTCTGTTCATCGAACTGCCTGCCGGCTACGAGGCACAGATCCGTCCGCGCAGCGGGATGGCACTCAAGCGCGGCCTGACCGTGCTGAACACCCCGGGCACAATTGATGCCGACTACCGCGGTGAGGTTGGGGTTATACTCATCAACCTCAGTGGCGAAGCACAGACCATAGAGCCCGGCGAGCGCATCTGCCAGATGGTGATCGCGCGCCATGAGCAGCCTGAGATAGCGGAGGTAACCGAACTGACCGACACCGAGCGCGGCGCCGGAGGGTTCGGGCATTCAGGACGGAAATAGCAGGTCATTAAAGATAGAAGATTAATAGTTGTGGATATGAAAACAGGAGCACGCAATAAATGGTTGGGACTGATAATCCTGCTGGTTGTCAGTTTCCGCGTATCCGTTCTGTTGGCGTGTGCACATGCGCGCATAAACGAGCATGTACTATATTATCCTTCTACTGACCAGCACGGCGACAGTATAACATTGTCCGGCAAGATAATCGTACCCGACAAGCCGAAAGGTATCATTCTTCTGCCTCATTACACTATCGCCTCCAACAACGAGGTGCCGTCCACTTCCGACAAAGGGGAAATGCAGTTCCTGCGTGACGAATACATCCTTATCCTGCCGGATTATCTCGGTTATGGCGTGACGCAGGAGCGTGTACACCCGTACTTGCATGGCGAACTTACAGCACGCAATTGTGTAGATATGCTGTTCGCCTCGTATCCGGTGTTGGATAGTATGGGCGTTACCATGCCTAAAGATACCATCAGTGTCGTGGGTTTCTCGCAAGGCGCTGCTTCTGCCCTCTGGACACTCAAACTGCTGGAGGAGGAGTATAGCGACCGGGTGTATGTCAAAGATTGCTATGCCGGTAGCGGACCGTATGACGTGGCGGCAACGTATGACATAGCTATAGCTCAGAACAAGGTAGGCCTGCCTATGGTTATACCCATGCTGGTTTCCGGAACAAGTGCAGCGTATGACCTCGGTCTGAAGCGCGAAATGTTCTATACGCCCGAATTGGATAAAATATTTGACGAGTATGTCACGGCCAAGAAACATTCATTCATAACCCTGTATTTCAAAATGCCCAACCACAGGGTGGACTACTGGCTGACATCATACGGAATGGACAAGACCCAGCCCGATACGCGGCGATTGTATGAGGGCATGATGCGCTCGAGCCTGGTGCACTATCCGTTGGACAGTTGTGAGGTGGGGCAGGAGATCATCTGCCCCGAGTGGCGCCCCAAGGCCCAGGTATATATATTCCACTCATACGATGATCCAATTGTCACGTTCAAGTGTGCCGAGCATCTCCAACGGTGCTGGCAGGATTTGCCGAACGTGACGTATGACTTCGGGAACTATGGCGGGCATATGCGCTCTATCAAATTGTTCTTCCCGAGAGTGAAAAAAAGACTGAAAGGCGAAAAGTAAGAGCTGATAATTGATAATAAAACCTAATAATACTATGCGTAGATTATTTCTGACATTCAGTTTTGTAATGGTGGCAGCCGGTATGATGGCTGCGTACTATGTGTCCGGCAACGGAACAGCCGGCAATCCCTGGTGTAACGGCAAATCGTGGGGCGCAACGGCCTGTCCGATGACCGACCAAGGGAACGGTATCTGGTCAATCACATTCGCCAATGTGCCGATTGGCAGTTATGAGTTCAAGGTTACCAACGGCTCGTCGTGGTACGGTATCAGCAAGTTCTCACAATCCTGCTCAAATATATCGTGTTCAGGTACGGATAATATCCAGTTCCAATTGGATGACGCTCAGGACCTGACAGTCACCTACAACGGTTCGCAGATCTGCTTGCAAGGATCGATCGGCAGTACTGAACCTGACCCGGACCAGATTGGCGTAACAGGTGTGCCCTCGGAATACGAAGGCGTGATGCTACAGGCTTTCTATTGGGAGTCACAGAAGGACAATTCGGAGTTCAGCCGCACGAGGTACATTGACCTGATTAACAACTATGTGGATAAGATTGGTCAGAACTTCGATGTAGTATGGATGCCGCCTTCGGGACAAGGTGCCGGTGTAGGTTACTACTGCAAGTGTTACTCCAATCTGGATGGCAGTTCATGGGGAACGAAAAACAAACTACAAGAGCTGCTCACTAAACTGCATAACCATGGCACGAAGGTCTTGGCAGATGTAGTCATCAACCACCATGACAGCAGCAACGGTTGGGCAAAAGGTTTTGCCTCGAATAACTTCGGCACGTACGGCACATACCAGATATCATCCAAGTATATCTGCTCCGGCGACGAGGCTTTTACCAATACGTCGTCGGATAGCCGGAATCTTGAGAAAGGCGGGGCTGACACGGGCACGAATGATGCCGGTTGCCGCGACCTTGACCATACCAGCGAGTATGTGCAGAATATGTGCAAAGCCTACACCCAGTGGCTGAGGAACACCATCGGCTTCGACGGTTTCCGCTACGATATGACTCTCGGTTATTCAGGCAAGTTCCTGTCGATGTACAACATCGCATCACAGCCGTTCTTCTCCGTATCGGAGTGCTGGGAGAGCTTGAGCATTATCCAAAACCATTTGAAGGCTTCCAACTATAACACCTTGGAGTTCGATTTCCCGCTCAAGTACAAGTTCAATAGCTGGGGTGGCGGTTCTACATACTCCAACCTCAAGAACCCCAGTCTCCGTGGCAAGGGGTTGTCAAAATATGCTGTTACGTTCATTGATAACCATGACACCTTCCGCCGATCGAACGGGCAGGAATTCTTGGGAGATAACACAAATATTTCAAGCAAGAAACGCCAAATCATCGAGGCGAACGCCTACCTGCTGATGATGCCGGGCGTGCCCTGTGTGTTCTGGCCGCACTGGTACACCTTCCCCGACGATATCAACCAACTCATAGCCATCCGCAAACAGGTGGGGATCCATTCCGAGTCTGTTGTATCAGGGGAGACTGCAGCGTCAAACAAGTACTCGGCTGTCATTACAGGCCATCGCGGACGCGTGTTCCTGCGCATGGGCAGCAAACGTGCCGAGTACGAGGTGCCCGACGGCTTTACGCTCACGCTGGCAGGCGATAACTTCGATATCTATACCTCCGATGTAACGCCAGTGGAGAACATAACGATAAAAACAACCGCCACCAAACTGATTGATGACGGTACATTGTACATCCTGCGTGACGGCAACCGCTACAGCATTGACGGACGGTTGGTAAAGTAGAGAAACAGAACAGGGAAACAGGTGAGAATGAACCTGTATGACAAAAAACAAGACCTCAAACCGAGGTCTTGTTTTTATTGTGCGTTGTACGTCTCCAGCGCCTTGCGTAGCACAACCATTGCTTTGCCCAGATCCTCCTTGTTGAGCACATAAGCCATGCGTACCTGCTTTCGGCCGTCTTCCGGATTGGTGTAGAAACCTGTGCCCGGCGCCATCATTACGGTTGCGCCCTCAAACGAGAAGTCGGTCAGACACCACTTGCAGAACTTCTCAACATCGTCCACCGGCAGCTGTACCATCACATAGAAGGCACCTGTCGGGGCCGGAGCGAACACGCCGGGAATCTGATTCAGTTGGTCAATGAGGAAGTTACGGCGGCTCAGATACTCATCATATACCTCCTGCATGTATTCTTCCGGTGTCGATAGCGAGGCCTCGGCTACAATCTGTCCGAACAGCGGCGGTGACAGACGAGCTTGACAGAACTTCATCACAGCATCGCGCACCTCCTTGTTCTTGGTGATGAGCGCACCGATACGTATGCCGCACTCCGAGTAGCGTTTCGACACACTGTCAACCAGTATAACGTTCTGCTCGATGCCTTCCAGATGGCAGGCGCTGATGTACGGCGATTTGGTATAGATGAACTCGCGATACACCTCGTCGGAGATCAGGTAGAGATTGTACTTCTTCACCAGGTCGCGTATCTGGCGCATCTCCTGCTTGGTGTATAGGTAACCTGTCGGGTTGTTGGGGTTGCAGATGAGTATGGCACGCGTCTTGGGCGTAATCTGTTTCTCAAACTCCTCCACCGGCGGCAGCTTGAAACCGTTCTCGATGTGGGTCTTCACGGATTTGACCACTGCACCGCAGGAGATGGCGAATGCCATATAGTTGGCGTAGCTCGGGTCGGTGACGATAATCTCGTCGCCCGGGTTCAGACACGACATGTAGGCGAACATGATTGCCTCTGAACCGCCCGAGGTGATGATGATCTCGTCCGGCGACAGGTCAATGCCATAGTCGGCGTAGTAACTCACCATCTTCGTGCGCAAGGATTTCAGTCCTTGCGAAGGGGAGTAGGATAGTATCTCCTGCTTGAAGTTCTTCACCGCCTCCAGCGCCTGCGGGGGAGTGGCTATGTCAGGTTGGCCGATATTCAGGTGATAGACATGCACACCGGCGCGCTTGGCGTCGTCGGCATACTTCGCCAGTTTGCGGATTGGCGACTCCGGCATGGATTGAGCTCGTACACTGATTTCCATAATAGTCTGCATTTTCGCACACAAAGGTAGTAAATATTTCTGACATTTGCAAATTTATCGTGTATTTTGCTTCAATATTTGCAAAAATCACTTGTTTTTATTATCTTTGTAGGCGTAATATACAAAATGTAATCATTGATTTGACAGACAATAATATGAAAAAAGGCCTGATTGCATTGAGTCCCATCCTGGCGATGGTTGTGTTGCTTGTGGTGCTGTCCATCTATTCCGGCGGGGTGAGTAATGCTCCGTTGCTTATTATTTTCGTATTGACAGCCATTGTTGCTATCGTTTCGGTACATGATTTGCCGTTCGCGGAACGCGTGGCGCTTTTTTCGGCCGGTGCCGGTAGCCGTAATCTGTTGCTCATGGTGTGGATATTCCTCTTTGCCGGAGCTTTTGCCGCCAGCGCGAAAGATATGGGTGCAGTCGGGGCGATGGTGGACTTGACCCTGGATATTCTGCCGGCACGGTTTGCCCTGGCGGGCTTGTTTATCGCCGCATGCCTCACCTCGCTGTGCATGGGAACGAGTGTCGGTACGATTGTAGCTCTGATGCCTATTGCCTCAGGTATGGCCGAGCGCACGGAGATGACTATCCCTATGGTGGCCGCGGCTGTCGTGGGAGGAGCGTTTTTCGGTGACAACCTTTCGTTCATCAGCGATACGACCATCGTGGCAACACAATCGCAGGGCTGCCGCCTGAGTGACAAGTTCCGCTTCAACCTGAAAATAGCACTGCCTGTAGCCATCATAGCGTGCGTGTTGTACATCGTAATCGGCAGTTCGGCCGCTACGGTTGTGGAGCATGCAGTGGTGTGGTGGAAGGTTATTCCGTATCTGGCGGTACTTGTGTGTGCCGCATGCGGAATGAATGTGCTGATTGTACTGGCTATAGGTAATGCGCTGACATGTGCGATAGGCATTCTGGACGGCAGCTATAACCTCATGGGCTGGATACAGAGCACCCTGGTGGGCGTAATGGACATGAGCGAACTGATCCTGATATCCATGATGGCGGGCGGCATATTCGCCATTATTAGTCACAACGGGGGAATGGAGTTTATTATCAATCGCCTGACCAAACGCGTCAAGACGAGCGTGGGAGCCGAACTGAGTATCTGCGGCCTGGTGGCTTTCGCCAATGTGTGCACGGCCAATAATACGGTTGCCATCCTCGCCGTAGGAGAAATGGCTAAACGTGTGGCGGAGCGGTTTGATATCGATCCGCGTCGTAGTGCCAGTCTGCTGGATACGACCAGTTGCTGTGTGCAGGGATTGTTGCCGTACGGTGCACAACTGCTCATGGCAAGCGGTCTGGTGGGGATAAGTGCCATGAGTATCATGCCGTATTTGTTCTATCCGTTGCTGCTCGGTATAGCGGTAATTGTAACAATCTTGTTCAAAAATATGCGCAAAAATTGATAAAAATGAATATTTTTATCGGGATTGTGCTTGGATGTGCATTTTTTATTTGCAAAAGTCAAAAATATTTTGTATCTTTGTTGCATCAAACCAACTATAGCTAATACAACCTTTCGTAATCGTCCGCTATCATGAATCATTCCGTATCACGTTTATTGTTATTTGTGCTGCTTTTCATCTCTCCAGTAATCGCCATGGGGGAGGATAGTGCCGCATTACACAGGCTGCTGTTCCGCTCGGGTAGAGTGATGGTGGGGGAGATAGTGTTGCGAAACGAGGAGGTCGTTGTCGTGAAGGATACATATGGTTCACGCTTCCAGTTCCCCATGTCGGATATTGTGGAGATAGCAGAACTCAAAGACGATGAGCCGCAGTTGAAGCAAGATGATAAATCGTCCCGTTCCGTATCGAATATCAAGCGTACAGCCTTGGGCATCCGTGCAGCCGGAGGTGTGGCCGCATTGGACGGCTCGGTTGGCGGGGCTTTTGCTGTGGACCTGCGTATGGGAGTGAACAGTCTTGCCGGAAAGCGTATCTTTTTAGGCGGGCAAGTGGGGTATAGGGCCTTGATGGCTGAGGGAAAGACGTTGTCCGTTATCCCGATAGACATAGCAATGGAACTGCCGCTCATTCAGGGTGACCACGTGCCGATGCTGGGAGCGAATATAGGTTACGGTATAGGTGTCGGCGGTATTCGCGGCGGAGTGAATGCAGGGCTTTCGCTTGCATACAGGTATCATTTCTCGCGTACCGGAGCGTTTCATATAGGTGTGGAAGCAGAGGTGCAACAGTTGTCCTCTGCAACCCATACGGTGACCGTGGAACCGGATCAGACCTTCTTGTCCACGGGCGGACGGACGGCAGTAATGGGATTGATAACGCTCGGTGTGTTATTCTAAGTAGAAGATTTGAAGATTTGAAGCAGAAGAATTCATCCAACGGTAAATTCAAGCGGCAACCGCGCAATCATGCGGTTACGGTGCTGCTTAATGATAGTGAGATGCGGACCATCACTCGCTACTGCGAGCGGTACAAGTTCCGCAATCGTTCCGATATGGTGCGCCAGACACTGATGCGTACCATTTTGAAAAAGTTTGATGCAGACAGTCCGACACTGTTCGATTGATGATTACGAACTCTCTTGCCATATTATCGCTTGTGCTGGCTATTATTTGGCTGGTGCCTATGGCGTGTAGAAAGATACATGTTCCTGCCATCGTGGGGTTCATTCTGGTGGGTATAGCAATCGGGGAACATGGTTTCGGGCTGATCGGTCATAACGTCACGATTGACGTGATAGGCAAGATGGGTATGCTCTATATCATGCTTCAGGCCGGTATAGAGATTGATCTGAACGACTTCCGTCAGTACCGTCTTGGTGCTGTAACGTTCGGGCTATATACATTCCTTTTTCCGTTCATATCAGGCCTTCTTGTCGCGCGCGTGCTGGGCATGACGTGGGAGACGAGTGCTTTGCTCGGGGCTATGTTCGGCAGCCATACGCTGATGACGTATCCCATAGTCAACCGCTACGGTGTACAGCAGTCGGCTGCGGTGAATATGACCGTAGGCGCAACGATGCTGTCCATTACTTTGTCACTACTCGTTCTGGCAGTACTCAAGAGCAGACTGCTGGCGGCGGATGATTGGTCGTACTGGTGGATACTGGCTGGCAAAACGACACTGCTTGGCGTAGTTACATTCGGAGTGTTCCCGAAGATAGCCCAGTGGTTCTTCCGCCATAGGCAGGACAATGCAGCAGGCTTTGCTATGGTAATGCTGATGCTGGTCGTATCTGCCGGATTGGCTGACTGGGCGGGGCTGGAAGGAATCCTGGGTGCGTTCATCTGCGGCGTAGCACTCAATCGCTGGGTGCCGAACCTCTCACCGCTGATGGGCAGGATCAATTTCGTGGGAAACAATATATTCGTTCCGCTGTTCCTTCTGGGCGTGGGAATGATGATTGATGTGCGCCTGGTGGTGGCAGGCTGGGGAACAGCCATCGTGGCTGCGGTAATGATTCTGACGAAGCTTGCCAGCAAATGGCTGGCCGCATGGACTACGCAACACACGTTCAGCCTATCTGCACTGGAGCGAGAATTGATGTTCGGCCTGACCCATGCTACGGCTGCAGGTACACTCGCCATAGTCACAATAGGTTACCAAATCGACCTGTTCGACGAGACAATCCTTAACGGCACGATTGTCATGATTCTCGTGCTGTGCACGACAGCCTCATTCGTTACCGAGCACGCAGCCAAGAAGTTGGCGCTGCAGGAGGAGGCGCGCCTGGAGAGTGAACGAACGGAGGACCGCTGGCTCGTTATGCAAGTGGCCGAGCAGAAAGACGAAGCACTGCTTACTATTTCCAACCTCAGCCAATTACCCGAGCCGGAGTTTGTAACGGCACAGGATTGGCAGGCTGCCGAGCAGTTTGTGGAGCGGTCAGGCAAATCAGTGGTTATCTACCATGAGCAACAACCGTTGAACACGATTAACCGTCTGCTGGTGGCTGTGCCTCGTTATGCAGAGAAAGAGCGCGACTTCATCTCCTGCTTCGGACAGATACGCCGCTTGAGCAGCCAGACTGGGGCGAAAGTAGTCTTTTACTGCAACAACGACACCAAGCTCCCGCTGCAGGCGCTATGTGCACGTCCGGGGAAGTTCCTTCGTGCCTCATATCGGGAATTGAGTGACTGGGAGGATGTGCTGCAGATAGCCAAGCATATTCGTCCGGATGACATGCTTGTGCTGATACAGGCGCGCCATGCCACACCGAGTTATAATCCGTTGTTCGCGCAAGTGCCACGCATGCTGAAGGAGTTCTTCGGCGAATACAGCACCCTGCTGCTTTATCCTGAACAGCGTACGCATGCCGAGGGGCAGGACTTGCTGTTGACTGACATTCCGCAGCCGTCAGCTATATGGCGCCTCGTCAGCGGCTTCAAGGAGTGGCTGCTTGCCGTCTGGCGCAAACCGCAACACCGCAAATGAGACCTCCCGGCCACGCATGGCTGATAAAATGATATGAAATTATAAAATGTACAAGATATGAAACGTTCTATCTTTTTACTTGTTAGTTTCCTGATTATTAGTGTAACTTGTTACGGACAGTCAATCCTTAACAATGGAACGCTATACAGCGGAATGATTAGTTGGACTGTATATGATGACGGAAGGTTTCTTTTGGAAGGTAGTGGGAATATATCCGGCTTTAGTGCATCGGATGAAGTGCCATGGTATGCTCAGCGTGACCAAATAAGTATACTTGAAATATCAGGTGATATTCGCAGTATAGGTCAGTACACCTTCTATAGTTGCACGAAAATCACAAAGATTTATTGTGATATGACTGAGCCTCCATCTGTTGTTACATATGCGTTTCAGGATAGATACTTGAGTTCTATAACCGTGTTGGTTCCGATAGGTTCAGAAAGTGCTTATCTCAATGATAGTTTTTGGAGCCAGATGGGCTCCATTGAGGCCAACCCTGAGACTACAGGCGGCAATCCGGATCCGGAACATATGGGTGACAGCTATACGGTCTATTGGTCGGTAAACGGCTCTATCCTGCACACCACTTCGGTGGAGGCGAACAACTACCTGAGCGAGATACCCGATACGCCTACAGCATGTGACGGTTACGGCTATATGTTTGCCGGCTGGACGACTACTCCTATCAGCGGCTCGCAAACTTGGCCACCTTCCATCTTCTACTATGATGTCAACCAGTTTCCAAGTGTTTCGCAGGATATCACCTACTATGCTGTATTTAATTCAATAGGCACAGGCGGCGGGACATACGAACATACAGACGTGCTGACGCGCGAATTGACGAATGTATCAAGCGGGTCATCAACGTATTCCGACTGGACCTATTTTTCGGAAACTTCCAACGCAAAATATGCCGGTAATTCCGCCGGCGGAAATAATGCAATCCAGTTGCGTTCAAGCAACAATAATTCGGGTATAGTTACAACTGTTACAGGTGGTATAGCCACAATGATAACCATCGAATGGCAGACTAGTGGTACATCTAACAGCAGTACTATCAATGTGTACGGAAAGAATTCTGCCTATTCGTCGCCAACAGACTTGTATGGTAGTGAACTTGGGACAATTATCGGAACGATGGCGTATGATGGTAGTTCCACCAGTGTATTGAATTTGAACGACGGGAATGAGTATGAGTATATAGGTCTGCGTTCGGCAAGCGGAGCGGTGTATCTGACAAGTGTTTCTATCGTATGGAGAACCTCCGGAGCCGGTGATGTGTCGGAATATATCACTTCGTGTGGCAGCAGTGGAGGCAATACAGGCGATCCGTGGGGCAACCCCGATGATGATCCCAATGGCGATCCAATCGGCAGAATTGAGCCGAGCGGCGAGCTCCCCGGCGGTCAGACATGGACGCTACGTAATGGAAACGAACTATATATAGAAGGTGGTGGAACAATCACGGGATATAACTCATTGGACGAAGTGCCGTGGGTAGAATACAGTGCCGCAATAACATCCATATACCTGAACGCGGACTTCATAAGCATTGGCAGTTACGTGTTCATGGGGTTGACGAACCTGACATCCATTACCTGTACGTCCGCCTACGTGCCAACGCTGCAGAGCAACACGTTCTCGGAGACCACGTTGTCAAGTATTACTGCCTATGTGCGCGAGAGCATGAAGCCTGAGTACCAACAAGCCTCCTATTGGAATCAGATGACTTTGGATTCTATGCCGGAAAGCGGAGGAATGGATGACAGTAATCCTATTAGCGGTTATCTGGGGGATAACAGTGAGATATTATGGACCCTGATGCCAAACTCCGGGGTCCTGACCATCAGCGGTACGGGCGAAATGCCTGATTATGAGAGCGAATGGGATGTGCCGTGGTATGAGTATGCCGGACAGGTGAATTCGGTTATCGTAAGTGAGGGCGTTACGTATATAGGTAACAACGCGTTTATGGCTTGTACCAACCTGACTCAGGCTACCTTCCCCCGCACAACGGACAGCATAGGTGTGAACATCTTCTACAACCCCAACCAGTCGTTCCGATTGAACCTGGGTGCATTCTTCCCTCCCGCAATAACGCAGGAGACGTTTGGCAATGTGTCGGGACAGTTGTATATCTACGTATGGCAAAGTTTGTGGGGACTGTATTTGAATACCCCTATCTGGATGAATCTGATGATCAACTCCAACAGCAATCCCACGGACATAGATGCTATGGACGTAATCGATAACGAGATAGTGTGGTATGTAAGCGAGGAAGTGTTACACTTCCGCGGTAGAGGCTCTATACCCGACTATAGCGAAGCACCCGAACAGCCGTGGTACGAATACCGCTCGGGCATCTATAAGATATACATGAACTCATCCTCCATCACTCAGATAGGTTCGTACGCATTTGAGGGATGCAGTGCTGTAAATGAGGTTGTACTTCCGGGAACGCTTACCTATGCAGGTTACAGGGCATTCGGTGACTGTACAGGTCTGGTTGAACTGAATACGTGCGCCATTCAGAGCGATTATGGCATTGCCTGCGATGCCGACGCCTTTGTAGGCGTATCGATGTCGGGCGTCACCGTGCGTGTGCCAAGCAGCACGCAGCAAGAAGCATACAGCGGTACGGAGATCTTCTCCGACTGCATGTTTGAACTGTGCGAAAGTAGTGGTGATGTCGAGGACAAGATTTTGGACAGTGGTGAATGTGGTCCCGAAGTCTATTGGGAACTCTACGAGAGCGGCAAACTGATTATCAAGGGCAACAGTTATATATACGGTTACACCTATTATGAGGATATACCTTGGTACAACTATCGTTCGCAGATCAATTCGGTGGAGGTTCGGGAGGGAGTACAAAGCCTCACCGACGCTGCGTTCATCGATTGCATCCAGATGAGCGACATCAGCCTGCCGTCCTCACTCTGCTGCATTGGTGACTCCACCTTCTTCAACTGCGTCGCTCTACGCTCAATCACCTGCATTCGCGATAACCCGCCATCGGTAAACGGTGAATATCCGTTCGGCGGAGTAACCTTGTCGAACATCACGCTGTATGTACCGGAAGGCGCAAGTACCATGTACTCATATGCTGACTACTGGAAAGAAATGACCATCGAGGAACTCAGTGGCGGAAGTGTGCTTGAGCCATACCAGTTGCAAGCAATCTTTGTCAACAACATCGGTCTCAGCGATTTCAGTCCGGATATTTATACATACGATATTTCTCTTCCGGCTAATTCGGGAGCACCGTATATCTCCTATATGTCCGGAAATATCAATCAGACGATAGAGGTTGAGCAGCCCGCATCCGCCAACAGTACGGGATATATTCATGTGTCGGTTGACGGCGAGCGGAAAGCGACTTATTCCCTCAACTTCTCGTGCGAAATCACTCAGGTAGTTATTCCGTTATCGCATGCCTGGCAGTTCATCATGCTACCGAGTATGTTCGGATTGGGTGAGAACGATATAACAAATGATGCTGAGGTAGAGTGGGCAAGGTACGATGGCGAAAAACGTGCTGCGGGCCAATCAGGCTGGACGATAGTCGATTTTGCCATGTCCTATTACAAGGATTGGGGACATATCGTCCGCGCCTCGGGTGACAGCGCTACGATTACTATTCAGTTACCGCAAAACCTCAACTCGAGAAGTGCGACTATTCATCTGTATAAATATGCATCTTCACACGAGGAAAACAAAAACTGGTGTCTGATTGGTAATCCATACAATGCAGAATACCGGTTGGAAGGATTTAAGGCTGCTGGCATCAATTCGCCTATTGCCGTTTGGAATGGAATAGGTTACAACACCTATGACCCTGAGTTTGATGAATATGTTATTCAACCGTTTGAGGCGTTCTTCGTCCAATTGCCCGACGATGCTCCCGAACAGATCACCCTCCAGCCCGAGTATGTCGTTGGCTATGAGAATGGTAGCAATACAGGCAACGACTCGGACGAAGGTGCACTCAACGGCTTCTTCTCCGTAGGCGAAGGCGTTCAAGTTCGCTTCTCGAAAGGAAACTTACAGTACTACCCGTTGAAGGACGTATGGCAGTTCGCCGAGAACCAGTATGACACAATAGGTATCGCCAATGCCAATATTTCTGCAGACTATGACGGCTGGATTGATTTGTTCGGCTGGGGAACAGGCGCTAATCCGACACTTGCAACGCAAAACGCTGAGGATTATGCTGTATTCACGGATTGGGGAAATAATCCAATCAACAACGGCGGCTATATGGAAGGCTTGTGGCGTACACTTACCAGCGATGAGTGGAATTATCTGTTCACGTCGCGCAACAAGGCATCGAGGTTGTATGGCGTTGCTTCGGTAAATGGTGTAAACGGAATGATTCTTTTACCGGATGGCTGGTACGAGGGAAGTCAACCAATCGCCATAACAACAGGTACAGGCGAGTTTACACAAAACACGCTTACTATCAGCGACTGGGAACAGTTGGAGAGTGCCGGTGCAGTCTTTCTGCCTGCTATGGGCTACCGCAGCGTGACGGGTGTGAACAGTGCTGGTACGTATGGACTTTACTGGTCGGCTACGCCTAATGGCACGGACAACGCGTACCGCCTGAATTTCGGTTCGGACTACTATGATGCGCAAGATTACAACAATCGCAACTATGGTTACTCTGTTCGACTGGTACGCTAATCTTTTAGTGCTATAGCGCTATTCCATATTATAATACTATAAGTTGAAGAAATTATCATAACTTTATGGCAAAAACCCAACATCCCTACGAGGATAACGAAGGTAGAGCCTTACCTTATCCTTTGTTGATTAACTTTATGCTATGGCTGGTCGGCGGCGCACAAACGTTGCGCTTGAAGATGCACAGCCGTCATCCACGACATGCAGCCGAGATAACGTTGCGGAATATTCTCTCATTGGCTAAAGATACGGTATATGGCAAGGAGCATCATTTCGAGACGATTCTTCACGCTACTTCTACCGATGACTTCTTTCTGCTATACCAGCAGTTCGTGCCGGTGAACGAGAGCTTTGAGACGCTCCGTCCGTACATCGAGCGCCATAAGAACGGCGAGACGGACATCCTCTTCCCGGGTAAGCCCGACATGTATGCAACTACTTCGGGTACGACCAGCGAACCCAAATGGGTGCCGATGACGCACAAGTACCTCAAAGACGTGTACGGCAAAATGTCGCATGTATGGACGTGGAACTTCGTCAAGCACCGCAGCCGCATCTTTGGCGGGCACATGTTCCCCATTGTTGGCAAGGAGGTAGAGGGCTACGCACCCGACGGCACCTTGTTCGGTAGCGTGAGCGGTGTGCTTGTGCGCGATATACCTCCTATTATCAAGAAACACTATGTGGCACCTGCTGCGGTGATGTCTATTCCCGACTATGGCGCACGCAACTACGCGCTGATGCGTCTGGCACTTCAGCACCGTGATGTAACGCTTTGGGCGACAGCCAACCCCTCAACCATACTCGAACTGATGCGCACGGTGGATGAGCATGCCGAGGAACTGATTGCGGATATAGCTCACGGTACACTCTCCGACAAGTTTGAGATTCCTGACGATATTCGGGAGACACTCAAGCCGTATATATTCACCAAACCGGAACGTGCGCAGGAACTCAAGACTCTGTTGCAGCAGAACGGACGTCTGCTGCCCAAGGACTACTGGCCCTGGCTGCAGTACCTGTCAACCTGGAAATGCGGCAACACGAAGATATACATGGACAAGTACATGGATGCCTTCAATTGGGACCGGACTTATTATCAGGAGTTAGGCTATATTGCCACCGAGTGCCGTTTCGGTTTCTCGCTTGACGAAACGAATGAAAGCGTGCTCTTCCCGCATTTCCATTACTACGAGTTTGTGTCGGAGGATGAACTGGACAAACCCAACAAGCACTTCCTGCAAATCGATGAGTTGGAACTCGGCAAGCGGTATTGCGCATACGTAACGACCTATTCCGGCTTATACCGCTATAATATGAACGACCTCGTGGAGGTAGGCGGTTACTATCGCAAAACGCCTACTGTGCATATGATCAGCAAGGTCAACGGTATTGTCAGCATGACCGGCGAGAAACTCTACGAGCCGCAGTTTATACAAGCTGTCAAGGAAGCGGAAAAAGAGACCAAGATTAAGACGAAGTTCTTCGTCGGTTTTGCGGATGTCGAAGAGAGCCTCTATCACTTCTATTTTGAGTTTGCTAACGATGAGGTCCGCCAGGAGCAAGCCGATGCTTTTGCCAAAGTCGTGGACGAACACTTGCAGAAGATTAACATCGAGTATGAGGCCAAGCGCTCATCTTTCCGTCTGCACGAACCCAAGGCGCATATCCTTCAGTCCAACGCTTATGCCCGATTCAAGACGGCGTGCTTGAAGGATGGCTTCCGTGACGGACAATTCAAGTTCAACCTGCTTATGCAGGATGAGATGCGCCGCCGTAAGTTTGCCTTCATCGAGAAACTGCAGGAAGGCAAAATCAGTCAGGCTATTATGGAGAAAGCCAACGAGTGGGATGAGCGCATGAAGCAGAATCGTGCCGAGCGTGCCAAACGTCGCGGCGAACGCCAGCAGCGTCGTGAGACGCGTCGTGAGGAGCGTCAGGAACGCCGTACTGAACGCCGGGAACGTCGCTCAAAGAAGGACGAACCAGCTGAAACACCCAAGACTGAAACGAAAAAGGCAACCAAAGAGTAGGATGGTTACACATATCACCATACCGGATAATATTGCGGTAGTCGTGCTGGACATGGACGGCACGATTTACCGCAAACCTTGTATGGCGTGGTACATGCTCGGCAAGCAGATATTCCATCTGCCGTCACTTCTCGCCGAGCGCCGATGGCGTAAGGCGCAGCGTAAGGCGCTGAAGGCAGGAAAGCCTATGCCGCCTATGCCTGTTTCGGAACAATGGTATCGTAACTGCTACCTGACTTCCATGGTGCAGATTATTGCCGCTCATTACTCACCGCAGCCATGGTTACAGCCCCTCATGGACGAATGCCGACGGCGTAGCATCCGCGTTGCTATACTGTCCGATTACGAAGCTGTTCATGATAAATTGCAAGCATTGGGAGTAGAACCGTCAGCATTTGATGCTATTCTTGCTACCGGCGATTTCGGTACAATCAAGCCCGATCCTGCATTAGGCGTCATACTTGGCTCGGCCATCAAAAATGCTGCCATCGACTGGCAGCAAGTTCTCTTCATCGGCGACCGGCCTGATACCGACGGCCTGCTCGCCCGTGCTTTGGGTGCACAGTTTGTTCTTGTGTGACTTTATCCGGTTGTTTGTTTCTCAGGATTCTCAATCTTTGTAAGCAGATTGATGGCTCCTCCGATCGTCTTCACATTTTGTATGGTGATGTACCGCTTATGCGCCACAGTCTTCAGTTCCTCCTCAGTCAACCCCTTTGTGCGTACAGGCTCGTCGTGGAACTGGCAGCGTTCAGGACGGCTTACAGCGTACTGAATAAGTCGTGCGAATGCCTCGCTCTGGTAATAAGCGCCGTTATTCTGCGGCAAATGCAGAGCCATTCGCTCTCCTTTCAGCAGGATCTTGTCTATCCCCAGACGGCAGCATATCCAGCGTAGTCGCATCACATTCAGTAGCTCTTGTGCCTGCTCCGGCAGCGGACCGAACCGGTCAATCAGGCGCTTTTCGTATGCTACAAGTTCCTTTTCGTTGTGTAGTGTGTCCAGCTCACGGTACAATGTGATGCGTTCGCTAATATTCTCAATATAGTCCGGTGGGAAGTTCACCTGCAGGTCGCACTCGAACTGTGCATCCGTTACCCATTTGCGTCCGCCGTATGTATTGCTTTCTCCGTCTTCCGCATCAGTGTGCGTGTCGGATTCAAGATGCATCTCGTCTTTCAGTTCTTCTACTGCTTCGTTCAATATACGCTGGTAGGTCTCGTAACCCAGATCTGCGATAAATCCCGATTGTTCAGCACCCAGCATATTTCCCGCACCTCGGATATCCAGATCCTGCATGGCAAGGTGGAAACCCGAGCCCAGTTCGGCAAACGTTGTAATCGCGTCAATCCTGCGGCGGGCATCGGGGGTGAGCAGTTCTCTCTCGGGGGTGATCAGGTAGCAGTACGCTTTCCTATTGCTGCGTCCGACACGTCCGCGCAACTGATGCAGGTCAGCTAAGCCGTAGTGCTGGGCAGCGAAGATGAACATCGTGTTAACATTGGGTATATCAATGCCGCTCTCAATGATGGTTGTGGATATCAGTATGTCGTAGTCGTAATTGATAAAGTCCTCCAGGCGTTGGGCGACTTCGTCTGCGGGCATCTGGCCGTGTGCTATTACGATGCGCGCGTCGGGGCATAAACGCAACAGGCGGTGCTCTATGCGCTCAAGCATATCTATCCGATTGCAAACTACAAACACCTGACCGTTCCTTGACATCTCGATATCGATAGCCTCCTTGATTATATCTTCGTCATCCAGGCTGATATTTTCAGTGATAACGGGATAGCGGTTAGGCGGTGGGGTGGTTATCACACTTAGGTCGCGTGCGCCGAGCAGTGAGAATTGCAAGGTACGCGGGATGGGGGTCGCTGTCAGAGTCAGAACATCGATGTTCGTTCTCAGGCTCTTGAGTTTCTCTTTTACAGCCACGCCGAACTTCTGCTCCTCATCTATAATCAGTAGTCCTAAATCATGCCACTTGACGCTTTTTCCGATGAGCTTGTGCGTGCCGATCAGAATGTCAATTTTGCCATCCTCTAATTGCGACAGTATCTCTTTGACTTCGTTTGGCGTCTTGCCGCGGCTCAGATACTCCACTTTGACCGGGAAGTTCTGGAATCGCTCCTTGAAGGTTGTATAGTGCTGTAGCGCCAGCACGGTGGTTGGTACGAGCACTGCCACCTGCTTGCCGTCAGTTGCTGCCTTGAAGGCGGCACGCATGGCTATTTCCGTTTTTCCGAAACCTACGTCTCCGCATATCAGCCTGTCCATCGGAGTATGGCTCTCCATGTCATGCTTGACATCGATGGTCGCCTTGGCCTGATCGGGTGTGTCCTCGTAGATGAACGAGGCTTCCAGCTCATGCTGCATATAGCCGTCGGGAGAGTAGGAGAAACCTGGTTGCTGTTTGCGTGTGGCGTACAGGCGGATCAAGTCGCGGGCTATCTCTTTAACTTTGTCTTTCGTTCGTTCTTTCAATCGCTCCCATGCACCTGAACCTACGCGCGAAACAGTAGGTGCTGCGCCTTCCTTGCCCTTGTATTTGCTGATACGGTGCAGGTTGTGTATGCTTACGAATATGGTGTCTCCGTCTCTGTAGATGAGTTTGATCATCTCTTGCGGCTTGCCGTTGACGCCTGTTGTCACCAGACCGCCGAACTTGCCTATGCCGTGATCCGAGTGTACCACGTAATCTCCGACTTGCAACTGGTTGATCTCTTTCAGAGTCATCAGTGCTTTGCCTCTTCGTGCATTGTCAGTCGTGAGTGTCACGCGGTGGTAGCGCTCGAATATCTGATGGTCGGTATAGCATGCAGTTTTGTGTCCATGGTCAATCCAGCCGCTGTGCAGGGTGTGGTCAACCGGAGTGAACAGTTCCGGTTTGGCATCTTGTATCTCCGACAGTTTGGCCTCGCTGTTCGTCGGCATGGCAGCCATGATTGCCGACAGACGGTCTGTTTGTTTCTTGTGGTCGGATAATATATATATAGTATAGCCGCACGCCAGTTTTTCCGTCATGTCCTGCATGAGCATTTCAAACTGCTTGTGGAAGAGCGGTTGCGGCAGTGTGTCAAAGGCTATACGTTGATAGTTGTCGAACGAACATTTTGCTCCAATCTCTATGGTCTCGTCCCAACTGGCGGATGCACTGTTTTCCTGTAGTGCCGTTTGCAGTGGGGCAAGATGGATAGAGTTGCCTATAACCATGGTGCGGGGAGGTAGGTAGGCTGTCAGGTTTACCAGATTGCCTGTATCCTGTATGCGGACGATGGTAATCTCGTTGACGCGTTGGTCGGAGAGTTGCGTCTCAATGTCAAAGGTTCGGATGGAATCTATCTCATCGCCGAAAAAGTCCAGACGGTATGGATTTTCAGATGCATAACTGTAAATGTCCACTATACCGCCGCGAATGGCGAACTGACCGGGTTCATATACAAAATCCACACGTTGAAAATCCAAATCCAGCAGACGTTGTGTCAAGGCGGCGATGGAAATATCTTCACCTGTATGCAGATGCATGCTGTTGCCACGCAGCACATCCGGCGCGGATGACAGTTCGCTCAGTGCTTCTGGATAGGTGACCACCGTCAGGTGCTGTGCATCTTGTGTCAGGGCGCTGAGTGTCTGCGTGCGCTGTATGGCCATCGATTCGTCAATCGTGGATTGCCTTCTTCGGCGTGAGTGCGGGAAAAAGAGTAGGGACGGAGCGTCATCTGTATTGCTGAGTGTGCGCAGGTCGGCATACAAATACTGCGCATCGTCGGCATTCTCGCATACAATCAGATGAACGGGATGCAGTTTGTCCTGCTCACGTATGGCTGACAGTACAATTGAACGCATGCTCGCATGCAGCCCCGTTAGCAGCAGATGCCCGGTTGTGCGTTGTTGCAATTGTTGAACGATTGCATGAATCTCGCTATGTCCGTCAACCAGTTGTTGACGAAGTTCGTCAATCGTCATGTTGTTTATTCCGGTACTTGGATTTTCATCGACTGCTTGCCTTTGTGATTCTCAAATATCATCCAATATACACCTTTCGGCATGGTGAATTTCTGTGTGCCGGTAAGTAGCTGGTCGATGAATGCTGAACCGTCAGGGGTAATAACGCGCATTGTGGTCGGTTGGGCTATATGGTGCATGACTACCTCTTGTGAACCGATGTGCATGCCTAATTTCAGATCTACAATCGTGTAGTCATATTCGCCTTCCGGATCATGGGCGGGGTTCCAACCGTCAGTACCGTGGGTGTATAGATAGGGCGTGACAATCTTGTCTGTAAAATCAGGATCGTTAGGTATATATACCAGGGCGGGATCATATGCCATCGACTCCAGTGCCATGTCAAATTGCGTGTCAATCCACACTACTTCGCCGTAGTGGTCTGTTGGTTTTACCAAATTGCAGGCCTCGGCATATTGTTCGCTCATCATTTCTTTCGCCGGTTCAGCGGAACGGATGAAGCATTGGTAGAACAGGAATCCGCGCAAGCCTTCTTGCGTACGGGCGGCTGCAATGTACGATGAGTTGCTTGTCGGGAATATTTCTATCGTCGAACGGTGGCAGGTTAGCGTCATACCGCCGGTGATAATTTTGTCACTACCCATAATGTGGCAGTTCTGCATGTAAAGTCTGCATCCTGCATCGCCGTATAGCGTGTTCTCCACACCGATGAGGCGGCAGCTCTTAAGTTGTATGTGGTCGGCCATACCGGCTATTGCCAGGGCTGCTGCCGGACGGCGGTATAGGGGATCTTGCACCAGCGTCGATTTTTCAGCTACCGGACGCCTGGGCGTCTCTTCATATTGAGGAACGATTTGGTCATGTGCCTCCTGACGTGTCACGTACCGGTTGAACGCATTCTCTATGATCAGGTTCTCCATGGTTACGTTTTCTGCCGCAATCACTACAGTGGCGTTGTAATACAGTTCGCGTCCGCCGGTGTTCTTTACTGCCAGGGCTTTGTTTTCCTGATTAACGCGGAGCGCACGCGGTGATTGCGTATAGTTCTCTGTCATCGAGTAGTAGTTGTACTCGCCGCCGTAATAGCCGGTTATGCGTACTGCCTGGCTGTGAATGTCCAAGCCGCCGTTGTTTATGCTGATGGAGGGTATAGTTGCCCGGTTGACCAGGGATATGTTGGGCTGTGTGATGCGCAGCATTTCGTCATATTGTCCGGGTTCGATAGCTATAGTCACATGCTGGTCCGGTGTGCGGTGCATCCGGTTAATGGCGCGCAGGGCCTGACGGATAGATGTGTATTTGAGCTGTGGACCTACATACAGCGTGTCTGTATATAGCAATGAATCGCTGGCATTCAGTTCGCGCCGGAAATCCAGACGTTTGCTTACCGGCGCACGGCGTACAACAAGTAACGATGTGCGCTGCATGCGGAAACTGTCCAGATCCAGCACGTCAACCGAGTACGATCCGCTGCGTAACTCTATATTGTCTGTGCCGGCAAAGGTATATACATACCCGGGTTCTTTGGTGTTGGTGAACTGTATTGTTGCGTTGCTCAGATCCACCTGCGATTGTATTTGTACCGGATAGGTCGGACGTTTTGTAAACGTGAGCTGGTTCAGATTGGTTACGGCTGCAACTGTGTCCATTACATAGTCGTTCACGCCTACCGGACGTACTTTGTACTGGTTGTTGGGCTCGGTATATAGTACATATCGGTTTCCGTTCAGTACATAAAAGGCGTGGAATGTTGTCGGGTATTTGGGCGTCAGCGTGAGCGACAGCTTGCGTAACTCGCTTTCCGGCAGACCTACTATCTTTCCCTTGAATTCGTTAAGTTCGATGTTTCGCGTTTTGATGGCGTAGGTTTGTCCGTTTTGCTGGAAGTTGATGGAATCTACGTTGGTCAGCATTTTCGTCGGATCGCCTAACAGCGTTAGCCCGTACATGAAACCGAGCGGGAGGCGTGCTGACGTCTCTCCGTAGCTTAGCGAGTGTGTCGCTCCGTTCTCTCGGTTGGTGATGGCTAACGAACATTGTTTGGGCAGCGTGCCGGTGAAGTACAGCTCACCCCATTCGGCCGGGTATCTGATGATGCGGGCAACTGTCAGTTTGTCGTCCAGACAGGACAGCCGATAGTGTCCTCGGCGGGGGATGGAGAACCATATGACCTCGGCACCCTGACCGCTTATCTTGCGCGTCTGCTCAAACTCCATATCGTCCGAACACAGCCGGTAGGTGGCGGGTACACCTGTGGAGGCGACTGCAAACTCGATGATGTCGCCCTCATAGAACAATTGTTCGATATATATTTCCGGATCGGCTTTCATGTTTGATGCCAGAAAACCGGTAAACGTCGCATTGTGCTGCTTGTCGTACAACGTTGCTTCGTCAAAGCGCGTGAGCTTGGTGTTGGAGGTGCGCAGACGGTGTGACCGTACACCATGACCGTTGAATGACAGGTTTACGCCTTTTGACCCGAGGAAGTCGGATATATATGCATTGGCTGAACCGGGGATGGCGGTCGGCATCCAGCTGTTGATCTCACTGGTCGTGAGCATGTTTTCATATTTCGTGCGGTCGAAACTGACGGCTCCGAAATCCCATATCTGCGGACGCTGCTCGGCTACAAGCAGAGTAGGTGAGAGGAGCACAATGGCGATGAGTGTGTATAGTATTTTACGCATAGTGTTGTTTGTTGACTGAGTGTATGGTCATTTCACATTGTTGGCAGTTGAATTGTAATTCCAGTATTGTGCCGTTGGCAAGGCGCAGGTATCTGGGTTCGTTTGGCAGCATCTGCCCTTTTCTATGCTTGCGGCAGTAACCCATTTCGTGCAGAATGCAGTATTTGCAGGTCATCAGAGGTTCATTGGCAAAGTTATAGGACGGTAACTCTGCTTGTTGTATCGTCATGTCCTTGCTCTTTGCTCTTGGGCCTTTGTCCTTTAGTTCTGACTCGGCGGCTTCCGTTACCTCTCGCCGCCATGCGTTCAGCGTGCTGATGGGGATGAAGTACGCCTCTTCCGGCACGCTCACTTTCTGTGCCGTAAACCGGCTGTCGCCTAACTTCATGAGTTGGGTGCGCTGCGTCTGGCGCGCTTGTTCTCCTTGCGTGGCGCGCGTGTGGGCGTATTCATAAGTCCGGCTTACCTGCCACGGCTCGGGTGTATGACCTTGCATCTGCAGGCGGAAACCTTCCGCTGTAGTTGTCAAATCAAGTGCAACGGGCAGACGTCGCTCTGCATGCAGCTGTTTCAGGTAAGCGGTGTCCGTATTCCTGTACAGCATCATTCCTCTGGGTATGTTCACCTTGCGGTACGTGCTGACAGCTACGGCATTGCTTGTCAGCGGCGCTACACTGTTCACTTGAAATCCTTGGTCACCGTAGCACAACCCGTCGCCGTTATGCAGCGTTATACCTTGCAGGAGCTGGACGTGTATGGTGCGTTCGTGAACGGAGGTGACTATGCCAATCTGCTCGCCGGTTGACTTGGGGCTTTCCCAGTTAGCCATGTTGCTTGTGCGGCCGTGCAGGAAATACGGCGAACTGCCGCGGTGGAACGTCTTGGCGGGATTAGGCGTAAAATCATACGCCATGCATCGCTGTTCCTGATTGTCGGCTGGTGTCGGTGACAGGGTATCCAGCTTTTGGCGGTAGTATGCCACAATGTTCGTCACGTAGTCGGCATCCTTTAGCCTGCCTTCTATCTTTATGGTGCTCACTCCGGCCTCCTGCAGCTCCTGTAGGTACGCCGAGCGGTCCATGTCTTTGAGCGAGAGTACATACCGCTGGTGTAGAGGTTGCCCCTGTGCGTCACTCAGCTCCTGTCCTTTGCTGTCCAGTACGTCATATGCCATGCGGCACATCTGTGCGCACGCGCCGCGATTGGCGCTCCTGCCGGCCAGTCGCTCCGATATGAAGCACTTTCCCGAATAGCAGACGCACACTGCGCCGTGTACGAACACCTCCAGCTCGATCGGCTGCACAGGATTGTCTGCAAGCGTGGCTTGCCGGATGGCACGTATCTCCTCGATGGTCAGTTCGCGGGCCAGTACAGCTCGGTGAAAGCCCATACGTTGCAGGCTTACAACCTGTTCGGCGCTGCGGTTGTCGCATTGGGTGGATGCATGCAGACGGATTGGAGGCAGGTTCTCTTGCAGTAGCCGCAGGTCTTGTACAATCAGGGCATCCACGCCCGCCTCGTACAGTTGCCATGCCAGAGCTGCGGCTTCCCTGCGCTCGTCGTCATCCATCAATGTGTTGACTGTCACAAGCACCTTGACCCCGAACGGATGTGCGTAGCGTACCAGCTCTTGTATGTCTTCTATGCTGTTGCCCGCTGCCTGACGTGCACCGAACTTCGGCGCGCCGATATATACGGCATCTGCCCCCGCCATGATTGCGGCGCGTGCTACATCAATATTCTTTGCCGGTGCCAGTAACTCCATCAATCTTCAAATCTTCATCTTCCCCGAAGCGCTCCCGACCACGCATACATTACTATTCCGGCTGTCACACTTACGTTTAGCGAGTGTTTGGTGCCGTACTGTGGCAGTTCGATACATCCGTCACATAGTGCCATAACCTCGTCGGCAATGCCGAACACCTCATGTCCTAACACCAGTGCTACGCCCTGTCCGTCGGGATGATTGCTGATTGCTTGTTCCAGTGTCACGGCATCGTGAGCCAGTTCTATGGCATACACCTTGTACCCTTTCTCGTGCAATGCGTGTATGGCATCTGTCGTCTGTGCGTAGTATGTGTAATCTACAGTCTGCTCTGCGCCGAGGGCGGTCTTGTGCAGTTCGGCGTTAGGCGGACAGCAGGTTATGCCGCATAGGCAAAGCCCTTCTATACAGAAAGCATCCGCCGTACGGAACACCGCACCGGTGTTGTGCTGGCTGCGTACGTTATCCAGTACCACCACCAGCGGTATTTTCTTTGCCTCCTTGAACGCGTCCGGCGTCAGGCGGTGCATATCTGCTATGGATTTCTTAGTCCCTGTCACTTTTTAATCAGTCCTTCTGGCATACGCACAGTTACTTTCTTGGTTTGGGCGTCTATGTCTTCTACAAAATCTTCATGCAGGGGGAGTAGTGTTCCGTTGTCCAGCTGTATGAGCGTATTCATAGTGGATGTGTCGATATCTGTTATGACTCCCAGTGCCCCTTGTTCTATGTCAATCAGGGTGTACCCTGTCAGCGATGTCAGGTCGGCTGGCGTCTCTGTGTCTTCCGGCAGATCACTGCGCAGCATGTATGCCTCGCAACCGATGAAGCGCAACGCCTGTTGTTCACTCTCAATGCCTTGGAGCGTGAGTAATACATCCTCGTTGCCTTTTGTCCGCCAGTCTGTCACACGGAAGGGAACGAATATCTCATCTATGCATAGGATGATGAATGTGGCATCATTGTCCTCCCAGCAAGTGTTGCGCATGCGGCATTGCAGCTCACCGCTTGTGCCGTGTGTGCGCTGAATGTGACCGATATGTATCAACTCTTGTTCCTTGATCATGTTTGCTTTTAGTTCTTCGGCCCTATGAATAGTTTGCCTGAACCGGCGTTGTAGGTGGCCTGGTATTGCTTCAGCGCTTCCTTGGCTATGCCGCGCGTGGGAACACCGTTGCCGGAATAGATATCGTATTCCTCACCGCATTCGGGGCAAACGGCAAATATCCCGTTCACTATGCAGGGCTTGTCGCGCTTGAGGCAGTGCGGACAGCATAGGTCGTACGCCCCGTACGGATGAAAGCCGTCGATATACACTACTGTTCCTGCATAACCGTAGGCATCGGTAACGGTCAGAGGTTGTGTCGTGCCATTCAGATGAATGCCTGTTTCGTCGGCTGTCAGGTACATCGTTACGTTTTCCGGAACGAAGTTGACAAACATCCCCACATTCGTGTTTATCTCCAGATGGATAGGGTACGAGGGAACCGAACTGCGGAACGTGGTATTGCCTTTGCAGCCTGTCAGAAGGGCGAATGCCGTAATCAATATGACCAGATGCCTGCTTCGCATTATTGCATCGCTTTGAGGTGTACCTGATAGATCAGTGTGGAGTAGGGCGGTATATATCCGAAGTTCCCTTCTGTACCTGTTCCTTCTGAACCGTATCCCAGATTGTAGGGGATGTATAGCATATAGTCGTCATGCACGTGCATCATATGCAGTCCCTCGGCAAACCCTGCCACGGTGTTTTGTAGCAGGAACACGGCTTCTTGGCTTTCCTGAAGCAGATTGCCTGTGTTATAGCCTCCGTAACTGCTAATCAGGTACAGTTTGTATTCCACTACTACTGTATTGTCGTAGTTTGGTTTTGACTCTGTGGGATTCGGACTCGGGTTGAGTATCTTGTACTGCAATCCAGATGCCGTTGTTTGTACGCCGGGCTGTGTCTTGTTATGTTCCAGCCATGCTTCGTTCATGGCTTTCCAGTCCAGATAGTCATTCTGCTTGCAGCCGCTCAGTGCCAGCAGTAAGAATAAGATGTATCCTAATCGTTTCATATGCGTGTTGTTGTCAAAATTATTGGGCTAACCAGAGTTCCGGGTTCTGCAACTCTCTGTCTTGCCATACTTGGAACTGCAGTTCGGTCTTGTTGTCATCATCCGCGTTCGATGCTATGCGTCCGATAGTCTGTTTGGCTTGTATCTTTTCTCCGGGTTTGACTACGGGCGTTTGGATGCCTGTGTATACGGTTCGGTAGTTACCGTGTTGGATGATGATGGCGTAGGTCGATCCCATTACCATGCAGGTCGTCACTTCGCCTTCATATACGGCACGTGCGTCTGAACCGGCCGGAGTCTGGATATATATGCCTTTGTTGTTGATTGTCACGTTTTCATATACGGGGTGCTGGTGCTTGCCGTAGTGACCGCTGATGAATCCTTTCTCTACCGGCCAGGGCAGTCGGCCTTTGTTGGCGGCAAACCCTCCGGCTATCAGTTCCTGCTCTTTGGTCAGTTGTTGTTTGCGGTCAACCTGTTTGGCGATGGCGCGTTCGATTTGTTTGTTCAGCTCGTCAATCTTCTTTTGTTGTTGTTTTTGCTTGGCCAGCAGTTCTTTCTCTTTTTTCTTTAGGTCTTGCAGCATGGCTTTCTGTTTGCGCTCGTTGCGGGCCAGCTGGTCACGTTCGCGCTGCTGGGTCTTCAGGGCGGAGTCTTTCTCCCTGCGGTTGTCTTGTATCAGGTCTGACTGGATCTGTATGTTTGCCTTCAGGCTTTCTATACGCTCCACTTGCTCCTGGCGGTATGAGGCGAACTCGCGCATGTAGCGCAACCGGCGGAACAGTTGGTTGAAGTCTTTGGCTGACAGTAGGAACAGCAGGGGCGACTGTTGCATGTCTGCATAGTGTGTCAGTTGGACCAGATGGGCATAATCATGCTTTAGCGAGTCAAGTTCGGCTTCCAGGCGCGATTGTTCTGTATGCAGACGCTTTTGCTCTTCGTCCAGGGCGATGAGCTCCTTGTTGATGGAGTTGATGAGCTTCTTCCGGGTACGGATATCCTGATTGATCAGGTTCAGCTTGTTCTCCGTAGCTTTCTCGTTCTGCTTGGTCTGCTTGATCATCTTGCCGGTGGTCTCTATCTCCTCGGCATACTTCTTCTGCTGTGCTTGCAGTTCTTTCAGTGTCTGCGCATTCATGCTTACCGCAGCAAGCATGGCAAATAGTAATGAATATATGATTTGTCTCTTCATCGTATATAATTTTCAATTCCTCTAACCTCTAACCTCTAACCTCACAATCCCTTCACCAGTTGTTCAAGTGTCACTTTCTGGTATCCGCTCACGTTGGCTGAACGCATGCTGGCATTCACATCGGTCTGCATGGATGACGTGTACAGTATCACCGATCCGTTTATGTCGGCTTGTGACACGTGCAGGCTCAGTTGCGGCTCGTCGCGGCGGGCAAGGATGTTTTCGTCCACCCATGTGTCAACATCGTCAAGGGTGATTTGCGCACCCATCTGCTTCATGTCGGAATAGCTCATGCGGGTGTAGCGGCGGTTGATCTTGTCAATCACGGTCAGTCCCTCGGCATTCAGTTCTACGCGTAGCATCTCTAATCCCGCAAACGGCTGTATGCTGACTTGTGCACCGGCGCCTCGTTGCCAGCGGAGTGTCGCAGGGGTGGTGAATGTGTTGTCCTGCATGCTTACCGACAGAGTCATACGTGGCACGTACAGGTTTTGTATCATGGCTTTCTTTGCGGCTTCGGCCTGCGCAATCGAGTCTGCTATGCGCTGGCGCTCCAGTTCTGCCTGCTGAAGTGTCGGCGTGGGTTTGATGTTCTTCTTGTGCGCGCAGCCTCCGGCAAGCAGCATGATACATGTCACCAGGGCGATGATGGATATAGGGTGTTTCATTGTTCGCTTTGTTG
>Ga0265301_10001570_pt1 | contig 29282 bp, 37 predicted proteins | sample AusTroGonzalo_MG_2_FD_193488 | JGI IMG/M metagenome (GOLD analysis project Ga0265301, IMG submission 193488) | Bovine rumen microbial communities from tropical cattle in Woodstock, Queensland, Australia - Gonzalo_04 | ecosystem: Host-associated > Mammals > Digestive system > Stomach > Rumen ... | reverse complement strand
CCCCGACCACCTCGCGGCGAAGCTCGCGGCGGGCTCGGGCATCTCGCTGACGAACACGGGGAGCGCGGTCTCCATTGCCGCAGACGCGCAAAGCGGCGACCACCACGTGCTGGTGACGAACGCTGACGCCTCCGCTGGCACGCTGGCGGACAAGCTCGTCGCTGGTAGCAACGTGACCCTGACCCCGCAGACCGACGGCGACGGCGTGCAGACGCTGGAGATTTCCGCCACGGGCGGCGGGGGAGGGGGCGGCGGCGCAAAGCGACAAACCCTCGTTCGCGCATTTGGCGTATATGATGAAAACCTGTCCGCCGAAAATTCGGGCCGTTTGTATTCCTATATGTTCGTCCCCGCATTTGACACGATTACGGGGTTCGGGCTTATGTTTGGCTCATATGCAAACAAGACCCCGAATGTTTTGGACGTGGCTATTTATGAGGGCGACGCGGTGGGAACGGCTACCAAAATTTCGTCCTTCACCCGCACAAGCAAAACGGTCTCTGAATACAAATATCAGTATTGGGACTTTGACGCGCCTGTTAGTATTGACATAACGAAAAATCATTGGATTGGCGTATGTTGCTCCTCGCCCCGAAGCGGGACGCGCGGGGCAAATATTGGGGGTGAGGAGGCGTTTATCCAAAATATGACCACGTGGCAAATTCAGTTAGGTGGTAATTACAAGGATATGAACGCGACCCCGGCCAACCTCCCGACTAGTGGCGTTTCGTCTATTCGTTTCCGTCCGTCTGTAATCTTGATTGGCCAATAGCCACGGGAGGCGCTATGGATTTGTCGGCTCTGTCTCCGTATCTCGGCCCCGTGGGCTTCGCCGCGCTCCTCGCGCTCTACGGCCTCGCCTCGCTCGCCAAATCGAACCGCGACGCGCAACGCGACAACGCGGAGCTATTCGCTAGACTGCGCGCCGTGGAAGAACGGCTGACCCGCGTGGAGGCGGACTTGCAGTGGATACGCGCGGCAATAGAGAAGCGCGGGGGCGGGGAATGAAAACGGGGCTCCACGTCGGCGACCAGCTCCCGCCCGCCGTCTGCGCGTGGATTGAGGAGGACGCCAAGCGCACCTACGCAAGCATCGCAAAGCTCGCCGCGTGGCTCAAGACGCCCGAGGGAATTATGGACGCCGTGGAGCAATGGCGGGAGACGCTGGATAGGTGGGAGGCCGGGCTATGAAGGTTCGCAGCGTCGAGGCCTCGGCCCCGCTCCTCCGCAAGCTACCGAGTGGCGACAAGTGGGAATACGCCGCCGATTGGGTGGCGGCGATTGTCCTCAAAGGCGAGGGCGTCCTCCGCGTCGGCATCAAGCGCGGCTATTGGACTGACCTCGCCTCCGTGCCCCGTGCCCTGCGCGGTGCGTTCGACAACGGCTCGGGAGACTTCGGCGTGCTGATTGCTAGCCAAGTGCACGATATGCTCTACTCCACGCACTGGACGAGCAAGGACTTCGCCGACGAGCTCTTCCACGCGCTCCTGCTACACTACGGCGTCGGCTCATTCAAGGCGTGGTGCTATTTCAAGGCCGTGGCGTGGTTCGGTGACTCCGCCTGGGAGGCCACCGAGGGCGACCTCAACGGCGACCGAGAGCTCTGCTCCTTCGAGTGGCTGGCTAAATGAGCGGGCAGTCGTCCAGCCACGCCAGCAGCTCCGCGTACCTCTTCCGGATAGCCGCGAACCGCTCCGCCTCCCGCCCCGCTTGCGAATACCGCGCCCGCGTGAACGCCATATCAACGTGGCCGAGATTGTCCGCCACCACGTCAATCGAGTACCGCCCGGCCCGCCTCCAGTTCGACGCGGCCGAGTGACGCAGCCGGTGCGCTGCGCATCCGAACCGGCGGAGACTCTTGTCGAGCTCCACGGCCAAGTCCTCCACCGGCCGAAACACCAGCCCGGCCGCCTTGAGCCTCTTCCCGACCGCCTCGGGGAGCGGGGCCTTCCGCTTCGCCGCCTCCGTTTTCCCCTTCGGGATCTGGACGAACCCGTCGGCCGGGTGCCAGTCCGCCGGGCGGCTCGCCTGGAGTTCGCCCGCCCGCATCCCCGTCACCAGCAGCGCCACCGCCACGTGGAGGGCCCAGTGGTCCGGGAGCGCCGCCAGCCCCTCCAGCACGCGCCGCTGCTCTTCGTCCGTCAAGGCCTCCACCTTCTTACGGGTTCCGACGATCGCGACCCCGTCCGCCTGGTCCCCGAACTCCACCAGCCTCCGCGACTTCGCCAGGTGCAGAGCGTCCCGCAGACACCCCACCTCGAACCGCATCACCCGGGCCGACATGGCCACCTTTCGGCCGTCCGCCCGGTGCGCGGCACGCCACGCGGCGTAGGCCTGGCACTGCTCGGCGGTCAAGTCGTCCGAGAGGCGCACGCCCAGGTCCTCGGCCCACGCCTTGAACGTCTCCGCGGTTTTCCGTAGCGTCTCCAGCATCCCGGGGCGCCTGGAGGCCTCCGCCTGGACGAGCCACGCATCGACCACCTCCGCGAACGTGGCCGAGCTCTGCATGGCCGACCGGAGCCCCGGAGCGCTGGAGCGGATCACGGCCAGCCACTCGCGCCGTGGGAGCCGCAGGAGCTCGCGGACCATGGCCCCGAGCCGCTCCGGGGTGAGCACCTTCGCCTCCGCCTCGGAGAGCGCGGCGAGCATCACGTCGTGGGCCTCGAGCGCCCGGTCGAGCGTGGCGGGTTCGACGCGGTACCAGACCCGCCGGCCCTTCTCGCGCCAGACCACCCGCGCAGCCTCTTTTTCTATCCAAGCCATGGCCGTCTCCAGTGGTGGACAAATCGTGGCATTTTCTGTTTTAAACCCCCTCCAAACCTCCCGATCGCGGTCAAGTCGGAAGTTTTGGAAAGTGCCCCGAGCTCCTTCTTTTTCTGCGTTTCCGGTCTAAATTGGCCGTTTTTCTCTGTTTTCCCCTAATGCCGAGAGAGGGACTTGAACCCTCACGCCCTTGCGGGCAGCGGATTTTGAGGCCGTTGCTTGCCGGGTTTTTCGGCTGAAATCGCCGGTCCGCCGGTTTTCCCCGGACGGATCGTGGCTTTTAGGTTTTCAGCTGCACCAGCTTCAGCACCAGCGCCGTCCCAGGAGGGGGGGACGGCGACTAGGCTGGCGAGCATCTCGAGACGGGTCACGCGGGCGACCAGGTCGAGCAGCTCCTTCCCCGCCGGCGCGGGGTTCTCGCCGTCGACGAGCATGGGCCCCTCGCCGGTGACGTACCAGTTCAAGTTCAGCCCGAGCCGCGCCAGCTTCTCCAGCTTATCCACGCTGGGGAAGGAGTCGCCCTTCTCATAGCCGCTCATGCCGCCAGAAGTGACGCCAAGCTCGGCCGCGAGCTGGAGCCCGGTGAGCTTCTTCGCTCGCCGGAACTCTGCCAGCCTCTGTCCTCGCGCTTCGTCCTTCATTTTTCCCGCCTTTGTAAACGGAATGTAAAATCTTGCGGAGAGCAAGATTTTTTCTCGCTGATGGTGAGAAATCTCGCTAGACTTGAGACAGACACCAACAACACCACCAACAACAAACGGACGCACAAAATGCAAAACCTCACCGCAAAAGTCAACGGCACAAACGGGCCGGACGCCGAAGCGGTCAACCTTCAGCGCCCCGCGGCGTACTGGGCCGACCTGCTCGACCACGCCGCCAAGCGGCTCGGCGTCGAAATCGAGCCCGGCCGGTACGCCCCCGCCCACGTCCGCGACATGGCCAAGGGCGCCCGGATCTACCCCCGCTCGATCGCCAGCGCCGTCCGCGCCCTCTACCTCAAAGACATCAGCCGCCAGGAGGCCCGCAATGCGTGACACCGCCTACTTCTATGGCCGAGAACACCACCGCGAGGGCTGGTACTGGGTCCCCACCGTGGGCGAGGACCCCACCGCCGAGGCCCGCCGCCTCACCCGCCGCGACAACATCGCCTGGGGCATCACGTTCGCCATGGCGCTCGCGATCTGGGCCGCCGCGATCATTAAAGAGGCGCTCGCATGATCGACGAGCTCCGCCAAATGGTCGCGATCACCTCGGCCGACCGCCTCTGGGTGCCCCAGCGCGAGTTCGCCGCGTTCCACGGGCTCTCCCCCGAGACGATCCGCCGGCGCGAGCGCATGGGCGACATCCCCTCGATCTACAAGCGCGGCCACCGCAAGGGGCTCCGGTACTGGCGCTTTTACGACCCCTTCAATCACCGGTGCCTTTTGGGCATCGAGCCCGCGGGGGAGAAGTGAACGACGCAGAATGGCGGCGAGTCAAGGAGCGCCTGCTGCTGCCCCAGAAGCAGCGGCCGGGCGCCTACCTGGACGAGCTGCGACGCCGTGCCGAGGCCGAAAGGGAGAAGGCCGAACGCAAGGTCGACAAACAGATGGATCTCTTCAACACCTAGCCAAAAATGGAGGTCAACCATGGCTAACGAAACCAGAGAGCTGACGAACTCGATGCGGTCGAAGTTCGCGGCCTGCCACCGGGCGTACAAGATCGCCTACGTGGACATGATCCGACCGCTCAAGACCTCGGACGCGCTCGCGTTCGGGACGGCCATGCACGCGCTGCTGGAGCTCTACTGGAGCCCCGTCGGCCACGACAAGGACGCCGCGGACGCCGTGCTCGCCCGCGTCGAGGACCGCTACCAGCGCGAGACGCTCTTCGCGCTCTACTGCGGCTACATCGACCGCTGGTACCAGGGCGACGCCGAGCTCCAGAAGATCGCCGTCGAGTCCCGCTTCGACGTGCCGCTGATGAACCCCGAGACCGGCGGCGTCTCCAAGACCTGGCACCTCTCCGGGAAGATTGACGCGATCGCCGCCAACCGCGCCGGGCAGCCCTTCATCGTCGAGCACAAGACGACCAGCCAGGACATCGGGCCCGGCTCCGACTACTGGCGCAAGCTGCCGATCGACGGCCAGGTCTCCGGGTACTACTGCGGCGCCCAGGCGCTCGGGTACGACGTGAAGGAGTGCCTCTACGACGTGATCCGCAAGCCCGCACTCAAGCCCTACAAGGCCACGCCCGCCGACAAGCTGAAGTACAACAAGGACGGCAGCCTCTCCAAGCTCTGCCGCCTCGAGGACGAGACCCCCGAGGAGTACGGCAAGCGCGTCCGCGAGGACATCGCCGCCCGCCCCGACTACTACTTCGCCCGGCTCACCGTGGCCCGCAGCGAAAACGACCTGGTCGACTACCTCTACGACGTCTGGGCCGTGGGCCGCGAGATCGCGGAGGCCGAGCACGCGGGCCGGTTCTCCCGGAACCCGAACTCCTGCAGCCTCTTCGGCGGCTGCGAATACTTCGACGTCTGCACGGGCTGCGCCAGCCTCACCGATACCACGCGCTTCCAGAAGCTGGAAACGCCGAACCCCGAACTCGCCAACTAGGAGAAACCCGCAAATGAGCAGCATTTTCGACAAAATCAAGAAGGGCCCCACGGCCAAGCCCCTGCGCATGATGATCGTCGGCGTGGAGGGCGTGGGCAAGTCCACCGCCGGCGCCGCCATGCCGAACCCCGTTTTCCTCTGCGGGGAGGACGGGCTGGTCGGTCCGCAGTTCGCGGAGACCGCCCACTTCACCCCCGCCACCTGGTCGGACGTGATGCAGTTCATCGACGAGCTGATCGCGGACCGCCACGGGTTCGAGTCGGTGGTGATCGACACCCTCGACTGGCTGGAGCCCCTGCTCTACGCCCACGTGGTCGCCGCGGCCAAGAAGCCCGACATCCGCAACATCGAGGACTTCGGCTACGGCCGCGGCTACATGGTCGCCCAGGCCGAGGCCCGGCTCCTCCTGGCCAAGCTGGACCAGCTGAACGCCGCCGGCATGGCCGTGCTGATCCTGGCGCACTGCCAGGTCCGGACGTTCCACAACCCCGCCGGCGAGGACTACGACCGGTACGAGCCCAAGGTGAACGCCAAGATCGCGGGCCTCTTCCGCGAATGGTGCGACGCCGTGCTCTTCGCCCAGTTCGACCAGTACACCGCCAAGGACGGGAACAAGGTCAAGGCCTACGGCGGCCAGAACCGCGTCGTCCACACGGTCCACTCGGCCGCCTGGGACGCCAAGAACCGCTACGGGCTCCCCGAGATCCTGCCGCTGGACATGGCGGCGATCCTCGAGGCGATCAAGTCCGGCCAGCCGGTGGACCTCGGCACCCTCAAGAACCAGCTCGAGGCGCTGATCGCGCAGATGCCCGAAGGCGAGAAGCGCGAGAAGGCGACCGCCTGGGTCTGCGCCGGGAAGTTCACCGCCCAGCAGCTGGCCGTGATGATCAACAAAGTCAAGTTCGAGATCTCCAACATCAACCAGGAGGGCTAAAAAATGGCCTATTACGAAGGAAAGATCCAGAGCCACGCTCTGGGCGAGTCGAAAGAAAACCACACGCCGTCCGTCCGCCTCAAGGTGGACGCCGTGCTGGACCAGGACACCGGGAACCCCGTCTCCAAGCAGTTCTGGGTGGACCTCTGGCTCACCGACAAGGCGATCCAGCGGACCGCCGAGACGCTGCGCTCGCTCGGGTTCCAGGGCTCCAGCTTCGCGGAGCTGAACTTCGGCCAGGACCTGGTCGGCGTGCCCTGCGAACTGGTCACCCAGTTCGAGCAGTACAACGGCCAGGACGTCGAGCGCGTGAAGTACGTGAACGCGCCCGGCAGCTACGCGAACCGCGGGATCAAGGCCTGCGACGAGAACACCGCCAAGCGGATCGCCCAGCGCTACGACGCGATCCTCCGCAACACCCGCGCCGCGTCCAACGGCCCCGCCCCGGCGGCCCGCGCCGCGCAGCCCCGCCCGGTCAACCCGCGCCCGGCTGCCCAGCAGCTCCCCCCGCCGCCCTCGGCTGACGACTACCTCCAGCCCTCCGGCCCGGACGATCTGCCGTTCTAGGAGGCGCAAAATGAGCAGCAACGAAGTGAACGGCAACACCCACAACGCCGCGGACGAGCTGATCGACGTCGGCGTCTGGGGCCCCACGCAGATCCAGCAGGCTGCCGACGAGCAGCTGGCGAACCAGCTCTCGACGCTCCACCGGCGGTTGATCAAGGTCTGCCACTGGATCATGGCGGACCACCCCGACCCGTGCTCGACGCTCTACTACCAGGCGACGGCCATGCTGAAGGAGCTGGAGGGGCTGGGCGTCCGGGTCGGGACGATCTGCGCCCGGCTCAAGGTTGCGAATTCGCAACCTAAAAAACTCAACCCCGACAAGGAGGCCTAGAATGGTCTGGACGGACGAAATCGTGGCCGAAAAGAGCCCCGAGGAGCTGGTCGAGATGCAGCTCCAGGAGTGGGCCCAGACGGACGCGGCGCTCGCGGAGAAGCTGGACCTCGCGAAGATCGGGGACTGCTGGGACTGGATCACGGACGAGGTCCGGAAGCAGTCGCCGGGGAAGTCGGCGGCGGTCTGGCACGGCAAGATTTTCCGCATGGCGCGGGACTACTTCGTGGACGGCGTGGCCGCCTCTAGCGCCGCGAGCGCCCCGGCCCCCGAGCCGAAGCGCAAGCCCCGCAAGAAGCACGCGCCCCGCGACCTCGACGACCCGAAGGCCCAGGAGCCCACCCCGGCCCCCTTGCCGGCGCCCGAACCGGCTCCCGCCCCCGTGGCGTCCACCGCCCCCGGTCTCCAGCAGCTGGACCTGTTCGCGGAGGCGCAAGCATGAAAACGAACTTCGACGTCTGGCGCGACCAGCTCACGCCGGAGGAGGTGAACGAAATGCGGACTTCGAGCGAGACGCGCACCTCTTGCGACAGATGCCCCGCAATTCGTTTTTGCGGCAAAACCTCTGGCCTGACTTGCAACGAAGCATTCACCGCGTGGGCGAACGCCCCGGCGAAGGAGGAGAAATGAGCGAAGATAAGAAGAAGGTGAAATGGGCCGACATCGAGCGCGTCTACAATGCGTTCGACGAGCTGGAACGCGCCCTGTTCGCGGTAGACGTGCCGAAGGGCGTCACTTGGTGGGCTATTGAACACGTCCGGCAGGCGCGGGAAGAGGCAGGTGGATCCCTGCTTTTCGCGGAGATCGAGGACGACCACCTGGCGAAAGAATGCCGCGACAAGATGAAGCTGGAATGGCTGGAGAAAAAGGCGGCCAAAATTCACGACTACTGCAAGCACTGCCAGAATAGCGACCACTGCGGGAAAGGATTTGTTGGCGAGATACAGAAGCGAGAGTGCGACAACGCCTGCGCCGCTATCCGTGGTCGATTGGAGCTCTCGGAGAGCACGCTTAATAAGGCAATGATTGAAATCGCAAAGGAAAAATACGCGAAGGAGATGCGCTGGTTTTTCAGCGACAACAAGGAGGCCACCCGATGACCAAGCGTGAAATCTGCGAACGGCTGCTGCACATCAACGACTACGCAAAGGCCGCGTCACATTGGGGAAGCGAAACCTCTATCAAGGACTTTCAAGAAGCGGCGCGACACCTTGCCAACGAGGCGCGGGCTATCCTCCTCGACCTCGCCGCGCCGGAGGAGGAGCCCAAGCGCGAAACGCCGGAAGCGGAGGAGAAGAGGCCTCCAATCATCATCTACAAGGAAAACGGCCCGAAACGGAAGTGTCCTTATTGCGGGACGTGGTCCTTTTTTGACACCGTGGACAATTCGTTTTATTGCGAAAACTGCGAGGGGCATTTCGGGAAATACAGCTATCCGGCTATCGAAGAGCCCAAGCGCGAAACGCCGGAAGCGGAGGAGAAGCACACCAGCGTCTGGATACACCCGTGCCCGAAGTGCGGAACCTCCTCGCCGCGTGCCGCGCACATGGACGGTTACACCTACTACTGCCCGAAGTGCAAGCAGTATTTCGTGGACGCGGCGGGCGAGCTCAAGCGCGGGGAGGGGGAGAAGTGATGGCCAGGAGCATCTTTTGGAAAAAGCTGGCCGAGGTGATGGCCGAGGTGATGGCCGAGAAGATCGCCCGAAACGAGGCCGAGCGAGACGCACTACGCTGGGCGGAGCTTATGCGCCCCTTCGTGCCGAAGGGCGGCAAGCTGACGCTCTACGTCCACGGGGAGCCCTGGATCGAAATGGAGGATGTCTAAAATGGCGCGGTTCTCGATCCCCTATAACAACCAGGTCGCCTTGACCGGGCTGGTCGCGGAGAAACCCGTCGACAAAGAGGTTTTCGTCTACTTCAAGCTCCGCATCGAGCAGGAAGTCGAGACGGACGCCGGCTGGGTCACGAAGTGCCCGAAGTTCACGATCATCGGCCAAGGGGAAGCGGCCGACCAGATCGCGGGCCTCCAGAGCGGGGACTGCGTCGCCGTGGACGGGCACCTGACCACGTACTTCAAAGAGAGTCTTTGCACGTGGCTCCAGGGCATCGCCGCCGACCACGTCGAACTGCTCGCCAAGAAGGGCGAGAAGTGGAACCTATAAGGAGGTCTAGAATGGGACGCGGAAAGACTCTTCGATACGCGGACGAGGCGGAGATGGCGCTCGTCAGCGAGATTTGCGAACTTCGCATCCGCGAGCGGCAGATCGTCGGGAAGCTGCTGGAGCGCTACACCCACGACCAGCTCGCCAACAGGCTCAAGGTCGAATATCAGCGCCGGCGGACGGCGCTCGAAACCGGGGAGCCGCCCAAGCGGCAGTGGACGCGGTCCGAGATCGCGACGCTCGCCGGGTGCGCTCTCGACCCACGGGCCGACAAACACACCCTCTTCCGCAAGCTCTTCGGCAAGCGCAGCCTCGAGAGCTGCGACCGGCACCTCTACCAGTTCCGCGCTATGAAGCGCTCCGATGTCGAGGCGCTTGCCGAGCAGGAGGCCTGCTGATGCACTACTTCGACCGAGTGCAGCGCGTCCGTCTCCTACGGGGTAAGCTCTGCCGCGAGGTCTCCGCGGTCTCGCGGAACGGCGCCTTCGGGCAGTTCGCGGTTTTCCGGGAATGGGAGGACGGGCTCCGCGAGTCCCGGAACCTCTACTTCGCCCCGGTGGCCGGGTGGCTCCTCCAGGCGCCCGAGGACATCGTGGACGGGCGGCGCTTCGGGCTCGATGCCTGGATGCCGGACGGCCCGCGCAACGACGTCTGCCAGGACCGGCTCTGGGAGTCGGACCTCGAGACGATCGAGGCGGCCGTGCCTGCGTTCCGGTGGTGCCTGCGGAAGGCTGCCGACCGGAGCTACACGGGCGCGGAGGTTTTCGCCCTTCTGCGGCAGTTCCAGCGCGACCCCAAGGTGGAGCTCCTGGTGGCCGCCGGGTTCAAGTCGCTGGCGCTCTCCAAGGCGTTCCTGCGGCTCTCGGGAGCCATGCAGCGGAAGGCGGTGGAGTTCTGCCGGGCGAACGGGGACCAGGGGCTCGGGGTGGTGATGGAGTGCCTCAAGAACGGCATCGGGCCTATCCAGTGGCACCTCTGGAAGGCCTACGGGCCGCGGCTGAAGTGGCCGGACTTCCGGTACGTCCACGAGAACGCCGTGCCGGTCTACGAGTACGAGGAGTACGTCTCGGCCGCCCGGTCTGTCGGGAAGGACCTCGAGGACCCCTACTGGCGTCACCCGAGCGACTTCCGGGCGCGGCGGCTGACGGTCGAACGGATCATTCGGAACCGGAAGGCCGCGGCCACGCGGGCGAAGCGTGAGACGTTGCGGATGATCGGGGAGCGGTTCAAAACGGCCGCGGAGGGGTTGATCGACGTCTGGGTGCCGACGACCTACGCGGAGTTCAAGGAGCACGCGAAGGCGTTGCACCAGTGCCTGATCGACATGGACTACCCGGAGAAGGTGATCAAGGGCGAGTGCGTGCTGGTATTCATGCGGACGGACGGCGCCCACGTGGCGACGGCCGAGCTGAAGCCGAAGGGGAAGAGCTGGCGCGTGGGCCAGTTCTACGGGGACGAGGACAAAGAGAACTACTTGGTCGGGCCTGCGGAGCGTTCTGCGCTCAAGAAGTGGGCCCGGGTGAACAAACTCAAACTAACTGCCGCCTAGGAGGTCAAAAGATGAAGGAGAAAACGCATATCTGGATGCGCCCGATCTGGGGCGCGGACTATTCGGAGTATCTGGCGTCGCGGGCGGAGAGCATGGTGCCAGGGCGGATCCGGATGCGGTTCTTGCCGCGGAAGGTTCTCGAGGGGCGTCTGTACAAGGTTCACCGGATCACGGCCATTCTGCACGCGCTGAAGAACTCGCTCGAGTACACGCCCTGGTATCACCAGGGGGACGAGAACGACCACCGGGGCCAGGTGGCCCTGGCGACGATCGGCAGGGAACTGAACCGGAGGGGGATCAAGTGAGCGAGCAGCAGAAGAACCCCGAGGAAGTTCTCGCCCGGGTGCGTCCGAAGGACCGGACGTTCTACATGATGCCATGCGGCTGGATGCTGGATCGGGTGATGGAGATCGAGAACACCGCGAAGGTGGCCCGGAAGTCTCCGGACCGGCAGCTGGCGAGCTGGGTGCGCTCGGTCTCGATGGAGCTGGCGTGCCAGGTGACGAACCCGACGGACACGTTCACGGCGCGGGTGATGGACTGGACGGACACGCGGATGGAGAAGAACAAGCACGGCGGGGCTCCGGAAGGGAACCAGAACGCAAAGGGGCACGGTGCTCCGAGGGGGAACAAGAACGCCCGGCGGAGGAGGCAAAACGATGAATAATCGGCTCCTCCAATTCCGCAAACAAACAACCTACGGAGGTTGTTTGAACGGTTGTTTGTCGGGTTGTTCCGAGGTTGAAACAAACACAAGACAAGACGATACAGAGACACACCCTGCTAAACTCCGTAGGAGTAAGTTTAGCAGGGGTACTCTGTATCAGCAACGGAGTGAGAACAAGGGGGAGTATGAGGGGGAATTTTTTGCACGCACTTTTGCACGCATAAACGCGCACAAAGTCGAACGCGAAAACGCACAACTCGACACCTTCACCGGCGATCCTCTCCTCCCCGTCCCTACCACCACGGCCGGGCCCTCGCGCCGCAGTCTCCTTCCGATCCGTTCACCCTACCAGCCCGCCCGACCTCGCCACGCTGCACCGCGTGCCCGCCGCGGGCTGAACGTCCCCCGGGGCGCTCAAGGATACCACCCCGACACGAAACTGGCTCCTAGGCCCCTCTCCGTTCGCGTGGGAGGATACAACCCATGAGAACCGGACTCTCCGACCGCCTCTTCCTGGCCTTCCTCAATGCCCGGACCAACGACGCCCGCGACCTCCTCTTCGAGGCCCTGCTCCACGGTCGCCAGAACTGGCCATGCGAACCCGGCGAGCTCTTCCTCGCCTTCGACCGGACCTTCCGGACCTTCAACCCGTCCAAGTGCAAACCAAACGGAAGCGGCGGAGACATCCTCGCGTGCACCTTCCTCCGACTCGTCAAAGCCCGCGCCGTCGAGATGGCCCGAGCCCGAACCGCCGAGGAACGGATGCCCCTGCACGTCTCCCGCCGTCGCCCCGAACGCTTCACCCGCATCAGCCTCGACGATCTAGCCGAGCTCTCCAAGGAGGACGCCGTCTATGCCGGTCTCTACCAAGAAGCCTAAAATGAAAAATCTTTCAAAATCTTACAAAAAACCGAAGGCCGTGGGGCCGGCGCTTCGGAAGGCTGCGGTGCTCAAGGAGCTGGTCGCGAACCACGGGAGGGTCGGGGACGCTTGCCAGAAGGTCGGGATCTCCCGAATGACGTATTCGACCTGGGTGCGCGAGGATCCGGAGTTCGCGCGAGAGGTCGACGCCATGGAGGAGACCGTCAACGACTGGTACGAGGACGCGTTCAAGAAGCTGGTCAAGGAGGGGAACCCCCAGGCCGTGATCCATTCCGCCAAGACCCGCCTGCGGCATCGCGGCTACGGCGAGAAGCTGGAGGTCGAGGCCAAGGTGGTCGGCGCCGGTGCGTTCCTCGCCGCCCTCGCGACCGTGGACGGCGGGAAGGCCGTGGAGGAGGACCCAAATGCCTAGGATCCCAGACCTCCCCCTCGAGAAGCAGACCGTCAAGGACGTGACCGCGTTCCTGCTGCGCTACCGCAACGACCCCGCCCTCTTCGCCTCCGAGGTGATCGGGCTGGACTTCGACCAGGTCCAGCGCAAGATCGCGGACCTCATGCTCCAGAACGACCGCGTCGCCGTCGCCTCCGCTCGCGGCTGCGCCAAGTCCACCACCGCCGCCCTCATGGCCGTTCACTTCATGGTCACCCGCCCAAACGCCCTGGTCGGCCTCACCTCCAACACCGCCTACCAGACGTCGACGGTCCTCTGGCGCTACATCCGCCGCCTCGTCGCCGGTTCCGCGATCCACGACTGGCTCCAGGTGAAGGAGGAGTCCATAACCATGAGCGGCCGGGACGAGCTCCTGGCGACCCGCATCGTCTGGGACCCCTCCCGCATCGAGGCGACCTCCGGCCTCCACTCGCCCCACCTGCTCTACATCCTCGACGAGGCCTCGCTGATCCCCGCGGCCCTCATCCAGAACCTCGAGTCCTCCTGCACCGAGAAGGACAACCGGATGCTCCTCATCAGCAACCCCACCCGGCCGTCGGGGTTCTTTTACGACTGCTTCAAGGACGGGAGCGGCTGGAGCACGTACCAGATCAGCGGATACGAGTCGGCGTTCACGAACAAGGACTTCCTCGACTCGCTGGTGGGGAAGTACGGGCGGGACTCGGACCTCTGCCGGGTACAGGTTTTCGGGCAGTTCCCCCGGCAGGCGTCGGCGCGAATGATCAGCCCGGAACTGCTGGAGAGGTGGCTGCGGGCGGCACCTACGCCGGGGAGCGGTGACGCGGTTCTCGGGATCGACGTGGGCGCCGGCGGGGACGAGACCGTCTGGGTGGTCCGCCATGGCGCCCGGATCCGGCATATCAGCAGCCAGCGGACGGAGGACCTGGCGACCATTTGCGCGGAGACGGTGCGGATCGTCTCCGAGTGCGGGGTGCGCTGGATCTGCGTGGACTCGACCGGCGTGGGCGCCTTCGTGCCCGGGGAGCTGCGGAACCGTCTGCCGGGGAGCGTCTGGGTGGAGTCGGTGAACTTCGGTGACGCGAGCCCGGAGGAGGACACGTACAACATGAGGGCCTGGATCTACCGCCGGCTGGCGGACCTGCTGCGGCAGCACCCGGAGGCGAGCTTCGAGGGCGAGCGGGAGGACCTGGAGGCCCAGGTGGACGCGACGGAGACGTTCCAGGACGAGAGGAGCGGGAAAACCCGGCTCGTACCCAAGAAGCTGATCTCCGCGAGCATCGGGCACTCTCCGGACCTTCTGGACGCGGTTGCCCTCACGTGCGCGATCCAGGGCCCACTCTGCCGGACCTCTTCACTCGAGGACGCGGAGGCGGAGGACGCCGAGATGGACTCCTTAATCGAGCAGGCGTCAAAATGGCTTTAAACGGGTTTTAAGTCGTTTTTAGGGGGTGCGTTCTAGCTCCTTGTATGGGACAAAGAACGTCTACCTCTGACACCTCCGAGCAGCAGACCGGCGCCAGCATCGAAGAGCTGGCCGACCTGGTCAAAGCCGCCCGGAGTCTTTTCGCCAAGGACCTCGAGCGCATCAAGCAGGACCTCGAGTTCGCGTGCGCTCCCATGAGTACCGTCTGGGAAGGCGACGACGGCAAGGCCTTCGGGACGGACCGCGCCTGCGTGCGCCTGCCGCTCATCGGCACCCTCATCGACCGGGCGACCGCCACCTATTCGGCCTCCCCCTACGGCATCGCGATCTCGCCCTTCAACTCCGCGAACCTCGAGAAGGCCCTCCTCCTCCAGTCGGTGGTCCGCGGCATCGAGACCCGCTCCTCCGCCCGTTCCGCCTACCGCGACGCCCTCCGCCTGGCGCTGGCCTGCGGCTGCGGATACCTCCACGCCTACACCGTGGACCGGGGCGACGGGATGGTGGACGTCCGGATCGAGTCCCTCCAGAACCCCACCGCGGTCGTCGTCGACCAGACCGCCGTCAAGCCTGACGCCTCGGACGCGGAGTTCGTCGCCTTCTGCTCGAAGATGGGCAAGGAGAAGGCCCGCAAGGCGTTCAACGACGAAGAGGGCGACGTCACCAACCAGGAGAACGACCTCTTTTTCGACATCATGAGCGGCAGCTACGACCACGACACGGAAGTCCCGGTCGTGACGATCTACCGCATGGAGGAAGTCGAGAAGGAGAAGGGGAAGGGCCGGCAGGCCGTGCTCTACAAGGTCGTCGGGAACAAGATCGTCGACCGGAACGAAACCGAGCTCTCCTACCTGCCTATCGTCCGCGTGACCGGTGTGCCGGTCTGGACGAAGAACTCCCGCTGGAGCTGGGCGGGCATCGGCAACCGCGCCGAGGGGGTTCAGCGGATGGCCAACTTTGCGGCCTCCCAAATGACGGAGCGCCTGGCGCTCTCCCCCAAGGCCAACTACATCGCCTCCAAGGACGCCGTGAAGTCCAACTTCCGGCAGTGGGCGAACTCCTCCCGGACAAACCCTTCGGTCCTCACCTACAAGGACTACGACGAAAAGACCAAGCGCGTCATCCCGATGCCGCAGAAGCAGGACACCGCCGTCAACCTGGGGGACGTCTCCAGTGTGATCACCGGCGCACTGAACCTGCTCGGGGCGACCACCGGGGTCGACGGCGCCTTCGGTCCGGGAGAAGGCCCCGGCAACATGACAGCCGAGGAGGTGCTCACCCGATCCCGGAACGCGGAGTCGGTTCTTTCGGGCATCTACGAGGCGCTGGGCGACGCCGTCCGCCAGCTCGGGCGCGTGCTCGTCTCTGCCGTGGCCGTGAACTACGGGAACGCCTCCGAGCGCGACGTGGTCGACCAGAACGGCCAGACGTCCCGCGTGGCGTTCTCCTCCAACGGGTTGATCCCGACCGAATACGAGGTCGACATCGACGCCGGGCCGCTGATGGCCTCCCAACGCAAGGACAACGTCCGGCAGCTGACGGCCCTCATGCAGGCGGCCCCCGGACTCGCCCAGGCGATCGTCCCCGCGATCGTCGAAAATCTCGACATCGACGACGGCGAGCAGGTGGTCCAGGCGCTTGCCGGCACGGCTGCCGACCCGGCCGAGGCTGAACGTCTCAAGGCGGAGAACGAGCAGCTCAAGGCCGAGCTCAATGCGACCCGCATGGAGGCGCTGAAGCTCCAGGCCTCGATGCGCGGGAAGCTGATCGACTCCAGGACGAAGCTGGCGACCGCTCAAATGAGCGCCGAGAACGCCATGAACCTCGAGCTCCTCAAGCAGCAGGCGATCTCCGAGCGCGAAGCCGCCCAGATCGCGAGCCGCGAAGAGATCGAGGGCCAGAAGCTCGAGGCCGACCTGCTGAAGGAGCAGGCGAAGGCCGAGGCCGAGATCCCGAACTACCTCATCACCCCGTACTAGGAGCAGCACAATGGAAGAGCAGAAAGAGCAGCAGCAGACCGCCACCCCGGAACCCGGCAGTCTCGCGGAGCGCATCGCGGCCGCGGAGGCGTCCGTCTCCGAACTCCGCGGCGACCGCGGAGAAGAGACCCCAAAGGCCGAGGAACCCAAAGAGGCGCCCAAGGCCGAGGAGCCCAAAGAGAAGGCAGACGCCAAGGCAGAAGAGCCCAAGGCGGAGGAGGCTGGGAAACCCGAGGAGAAGAAGAGCCGCAAGGAGCGCCGCGCCGAATGGGCGGCCGCGAACCGCGCCCGGATCCAGGCGGAGAAGGATGCGGCCCTCGAGGGGCGCCTCCGCAAGCTGGAAGGCAGCGACAAGCAGCTGACGAAGGCGGACTTCCCGAGCGAGGAGGCCTACTTCCGCTACATCGCCGGCGAAGAGCTCAAGAAGAGCGCCGCCCAGCAGGAGCAGCTCCGGGAGATCGAGGAGGCCAAGGCCGCCAGGTACAACTCCTGGGCGGAGAAGATCAAGGCCTGCATCGCGCCCGAGGAGCTCGACGACTACTCCGAGGCCGCCCGGGCCTACGGGGTCGACGTCTCCAAGGCGATCGGCGACGACGCCTCCGAGTTCATCGAGAGCTCGGAAGTCGGGCCCCGCATCCTCTACATGATTTTGGAGAACCCGCGCATCGCGGAGACTCTCAAGAACTCGCGCCCCTTCCGGGCCGTTCGCATCCTCTCCACCCTCGAGGCGGTCGCCTCCGAGGCGGTCAAGAAGATGCGCGGAAATGCGGACCCGAATGGCGTGGAAAACAGCGCGGAGGCCAAGTCGGCCGGAAGCGTTCAAAGCGTTGCCGAGGCACACCCCGCGCCTCGAGCCACTGGCGCCCTGGGGAACGGGTCCACCGTTCGCGATTTCTCGACGATGAACCCGGACGAAATGGCGGCCTCTTTGCAGCGCAAGCTGCGCGAGCGCCGCGCTCAAGGTTTCATCTAACCGACCCCAGAAAGGTCAAAGGAGCCAACCATGGCTAACAAGTTCAACCCCAGCCAGATCTCCGCGGCGTTCGCGGGCGCCTGGCCCTCCGAGTCCCCGTTCGTCATGAACACCAACCGCACCGCGGACAAGAACTTCCGCGCCGGCAACGGTGCCACGATGAACATCAACGTCCCGCCCTACGCCGAAGTCACCACCGGCCCCGCTCTGCCCGCCGGTCTCGACTACACCTCCGGCGTCCGTCCTCTGGTCCTGCACCAGTACAAGGTCGGCTTCGAGGGCTCCATGCCCGAGCTCTCGCTCGACCTGGTGAGCTACACCGAAGAGGTGATCAAGCCCTACGTCCAGAGCCTCGCGGCCCAGATCGAAGAGTTCGCGCTGAAGGACTCGATGGTCGCTGCCAACCAGGCCCTTGTCGTGAACGTCGTCTCCGGCGGCGCCCGCGTTGCCGGTCTGGCCGACGTGCAGAAGATGCGCAAGGCCGTGAACGTGATCCGCGCCAACCGTTCGCTCGGTTCCCGCTTCGGCCAGGTGAACCCGCTGATGCTGGACGAAGTGACGGACCTCAAGGACCGCTTCCTGCCCTCCGACATCGCCCGATCCATGTGGGCTGACGCCGAGATCGGCCAGATGGGCGGCGCCAAGTGGATCGCCAACCCCAACTGCGCTCCCCACGTGGCCGGCACCCTCGAGGACGAGTCCGCGGGCGTCCGCGCCTACGCCGTCTCCACCGCCGCCAACGAAGGCGATACCTCCCTCGTGATCGCCGTCACCGGCAGCTCCACGCTGACCGCTGGCGAAACGATCAACAAGGGCGACGTCTTTAACGTGGCCGGCTGCTACACGGTCGACATCTTCGGCAACACGGGCAACGCCCTCAAGGCGTTCATCGTCACCGAAGACCACGAAGTCACCGCTGCGGAAGCCACCGCCAGCGCCTTCACGGTCAAGGTGGCCCCGATGTACACCGACGGCGTCGGTGGCTCCAAGGCGCTCTGCAACGTCTCCGCGCTGCCCGCCGCGTCCGCCGCCGTGACCAAGGTCCTCACCGCCAGCAAGACCTACGCGACCGGTCTGGTCTACGACAAGGACTCCGTCTTTGTCGGCCAGGCGAAGCTGAAGGAAATGCCCGGCACCAACTCGTGGGACGAAGCCCAGGCCCCCAACGGCCTGATGGTCCGCTTCTACGAAGGTCCGGACCCCCGTGGTGGCGTCGCGATCAGCCGCTGGGACACCATGATCGGCTGGACGACTGCCCGCTCGCAGTGGAGCACCGCGCTCTATCTCGAGCTGTAGTCTGCTGAAACGCCGGAGGGGCGGCCTGGCTACGGGCCGTCCTCCCTGGCTGGGTGCGTGCTGCTCACCGCCCCTCCGGCTCTTTTTTCACCCTTCTAAACAGAGGTTCCAAGATGAAGGTCAAGATTTGCGACGGTCTCTCGGTCCGCGAATACGAAGTTCCGGACGAAGAGCCCAAGAAGGCAGAAGAGGCCCCCGTCAAGGCGGCCGAAGATCCCGAAGTTTCCGAACTGAAGCCCAAGAAGAAGGCCAAAAAATGATCGCCGTGCGCGAAATCGTGACGGCCGCCTTCCGCAACATCGGGGAGACGATGGACGTCTCCGCCGTCGACGGCGACCTGGTCCTCCTGGGCATCCAGCACTTGAACGCGCTGATCGGCACGCTGAACCTCGAGCACTTTTTCGAGCAGAACCAGACGATCGTCGAGTACGTTCCGGCGGAACGGAAGCGCGTTTACATGGTCGGTCCCGCCCAGCCCGAAGGGCAGGAGCAGCCCGACATCGAGATGCCCCTCCCGGACTCGATCGTGGCGGCCTATTGGAACGCGGCCGTCAACGGCAAGCCGTTCGAGGTGCGCAAGTGCGGCATCCAGGACATCCTGCGCTTCTCCCTTCCGGTGGGCTCCACCAGCCTCCCCTCGTGGTTCTGCTACTCCTCCTCCGTCCCTCTCGGGGCGCTGCGCTTTAACTGCGACCTCCCTACGGACGGGAAGCTCCAGCTCGTCGTCCGCGTGAAGATCCCGAAGGTGGAGGACTTCAACGACCTGCTGCCCCTGGGCGACGAGTATCTGCCCGCCCTTCAGTACGGGCTCGCGTGGCTCCTCGCGGAGCAGCGCCAGTGCGAAGAGGGGACGATCGCGGCCCAGAAACGGGCCTACATGGCGGCCCATGATGCGATCACCGACCGCGGGCTCGACAACGACACCCCGCTCGGGGAGTGCCCGACGACCACCTACGGGTGGTGCGACATCTACAACGTCGGCGCCGCGCCTCCGAGGTTTTTCTGATGAAAAGCCTCTACGCCACCGACTTCTGCGCCGGGAGCTACGCTTACCGCTCCCGCGGCGTCTCCGTCCAGCGTTCCGTCAACCTCTACCCCGAGCGCATCGAGGCGACCGGCGGGAAGGTGCAGCAGACGCTGGTGGCTCTCCAAGGACTCCAGAATGCGTCCAGCGTCGCCGGGGTCTGTCACGGGCTTTACCAGTCCTCGACGGGCCCTGGCGGCATTTCTCGCCTTTGGGGCGTTTTCGGGCCGTCTTTGTACTGCTTCACGCAGAACGCGGACGGCACGCTCGACGCGGAGCTCTGCGGCACGGTGAACGACTCCAAGGCGGTCCTCGGGATCGCGGACAACGGGTTCGACCTGGTGGTCGCGGACGGCACGCCCGGCAAGCTGAAGCGGTGGGACCTCATGGCCCCCGTCGGCAGCGTCGGCACCACCTACCAGGAAGTCTCCCTCCCGCAGTACTCCCACGACGGGTCCGACTACAACATCGCCCCCACGCAGGTCGTCTGCCTGGCGCAGCGCTTCGTGATCAACGGCGCCCAGGACGACCACGGGTTCGGGCTCCTCTTCTACTCCGAGCCTGCCTCCACCGACTTCGAGGACACCTCGAGCGGGGTGGGCGTGCTCAACTTTTTCAGCGCGGAGCAGTCCGCGGACAAAGTGGTCGCCCTTGCGGTCTGCGAGGGGAACCTCTGGATCTTCGGCCCCCGGAGCTACGAAATCTGGAGCCCGACCGACTCCGGGTTCCTCTCCTTCGTGGCCGGTTCGGCCGGGGAGTTCGGGGTGCAGTCCCAGCGGTCCGTCTGCGTGCTCGGGGACGCGATCTACTGGCTCGGGGCATCGAACGCCGGCTACAACGCCGTCTGGATGGCCCAAGGCGTCCCCTCGGCCCCGAAGCGTATCTCGACAAACGCGCTGGAGCACGAAATCGGCGCTTTCTCCGACCGGGGCGGCGCGATCGGCATGGCGTACTCCTTCGAGGGGCACCAGTTCTACTGCCTCACGTTCCCCGGCGACCGGCGGACGGTCTGCTACGACCGCTCGACGGAGGACTGGCACGAAAGGACCAGCCGCGACTACGCGCTCGGCGTGAACCGCGAATGGGGCCCCCGCTTCTGCGCGAACGGCTGGGGGAACGTCTACTTCGGGATGGACGACGAGGGGCTCTTCCGCCTCGACGACGGCCTCCGCGAGGACACCTACACCGACCCGGACGACGCCGACCGGCGGTTCCCGCTCTACCTCCAGCGCGTCTCCCCGATCTATTGGGACGACGCCCGCAGCGTGGCCATTCGCGAGATGGTCCTCGACTGCGAAGTCGGCACCACGCCGAAGCTCGAGGGCCAGGGGCGCGTCCCGAAGGTTCTCCTCGAGGTCTCGACCGACGGGGGCAACACCTGGCGGGCCTGTCCGATGCGGACGCTGGGCGTCCAGGGCGACTACAAGCGCATCATCAAGTGGCGAAATCTGGGCGCTGGGCGTTCTTTCGTGGCCCGCGTCACGATTACCGAGCCCGTTCCGATGGTGATCTACGGCATCCGCCTCACCGTCGAAGAGCGGGGCCTCTCTTACTAGGAGCGTTCTAGTTAGAAGTATGGGCCGCTCCATGAACACCGTGACCGAAGCACTAGGCGAACACCTCCCCGACCGCGACGTCTGGAAGTCCTTTGTCTCCGGTCTCCTCGGTCCCCACGGCTGGACCACCACCCGCGTCACCGACGGCGCCAAGGTGGTCGGGACGGCCAAGTGGTACGTCTCGCCGTTCGCGGCCGTGGCGGTTTTCCGCATGGCCGACTGGCTGAACGGGTCCGCGATCGAGCTGCCCTTCAGCCGGACCGGCACCGCCTCCACCATTCGCCACGCCGGCGGGGTGGGGGTTCTCTTCAACGGCGGCACCCCTACGACCTGGCCGGTCTCCTCTGGCGTCTCGACGACGACCATATCCGGCACCACCGGCGACCTGGTCGTTTTAACCCTCTTCTTTGCCGAGTCTTTCGGCGCGGAGGCTAAATGAGCTTCTTTGTCTCCCCCAATTCCAAGCTCCATAAGGCGAACCAGCGCCTCGAGGGGCTGAAAACCGACGCCACGAACCAGGCGTCCGAGATCGCCGGCGACTACGCCAAGATCTTGAGCCAGGGCGCGGGCGCCCAGGACATCGCGAACTATCGCGACGCGGTCGGCAGCATGGATACCACGGTCGACCCCTTCACCTACGACTGGGACGCGGCCGTGGCGAAGTTCCAGGACCCCACGGTGGACGCCCAGGTGGCGGCCGCCACGAAGGCGATCCAGGACTCCGCCGCGAACCGTGGCGGGCTCTTCAGCTCGGCCACCGGCAAGGCGATCAGCGACCGCGCCGGGCAGATCGCCCAGCAGGCGATCCAGGACGCGATGAAGATGGCGCTCCAGGACAAGGCCAGCGAGGCGAACATCTGGGGCCAGACGCAGAACCTCAAGCAGTCCGCGCAGCAGATGCAGCTGAACAACCTCGGCCAGCTTGCCGGCATGGGCCAGCAGGGCCTCTCCACGATGGCCCAGGGCACGGCGCAGGCGAAACAGTCGGCGTTCGACACGATCAACTCCGCGACTGGCCAGCAGATCAAGAACAACCTCGCCAAGCAGTCGGGCTGGGAGACGTTCATGGGCGGCGTCGGGGACCTCTTCGGCATGGGCGCGGACATCGCCAACATCTTCACCGGCGGCAAGAAGGCCTAGGAGAACAAGATGGCTTACCAGGTGAACTTCGACCCCGAACTCTTCATGACGGCCGGCGTCAAGGCCGACCAGCAGCGGATCGCGCCGTTCAAGCAGGGGAGCGCCAAGCTCTCCAGCGCCCTCACCGGCGTAGTCGACCGGATGCGCGAGAAGGAAGCCCAGCGCCTCTTCGAGGAGGACGTCCGGAACCGCGCCCAGTGGAAAAAGCTCAAGGACCAGCTCGCCAACCCCGAGTACGAGGAGTACGAGGACGAAATCGTGGTCCCGATCGATCAGCCGAAGGAAAAATTCAAAGTCCCCGAAGTGCCGACCCCTGCACTCGGGGCGCAAGACACCAGCGCCTCGCCCGGCCACTCGTCAGCTCTCCTTGGCTCTCGGGGTCCGGTTGACCTCCTCCCCGAGAGTGGCGAGGCGCTGGCAAGTCTTGCAGAGGCGGGGCAGGCGCATCATCCCGTCCCGACAGTCCGCGTGGAGAAGGTGAAAAAGACCCGCCAGAAGAAGGTGGACCTCCCCGCCAACTGGGAAGAGATGGACGCCCGGTATAGCCGCCCCCTCTCCGAGCAGTACGAGGAGATGGCCCACCAGTACCATCTCCTCTCGCCCACGGCCTCCGCGGCCATGCAGCGGAGGGCGGAGCAGGAACGCCAGATCGAGGCGCAGATGGCCCGCGACGAGGCCCAGAGCGCTCTGCGGATCCGCGAGCAGGGCGGGATGCCCGAGCTCCTGCCCCTCAAGGCGCAGCAGGGCGAGCTCCTCAAACAGATCAACCACTACGACTCGATGCTTAAAGAGCCGATGGCCATGGAGTTCCGCGACCAGTACGTCTCCGCGAAGCAGGAGGCCGAAGCGGCCCTGGCGAAGGTCAACGCGGAGATCATGGCGAAGATGGGCATCCAGCCCGAGGCCGTCTCCGAGGAGCAGGCCGAAGGCGCCAAGAGCGCCGACCGCTCCGCCCAGCTGGCGCTCTTCGACATCCGGAACTCCACCAGCCGGGAAGAGATCGAGAACATCCTCAAGAACCTGCCCGAGGGCACCTCGGCGGCCTTGAAGTCGGTCCTCCGGAAGGAAGCGGACGCCAGGATCGGCACCCTCCGCAAGCTCTCCGTCGACGACGTGAAGGCCATGAAGGAAGAGGTCGAGACCGTCGAAAAGTACTTCAAGGGCATTGACACCGCCGCCCCGAAGGTGCGCCAGCAGGCGACCGAAGCGCAGCGCGTTTTCGGCAAGTTCTCCAAGGCTCCCAAGTCCTTCGGGGAGGCCAAGCAGAACCTCGAGGCCGCTGCGCGGGTTCTCGCCCAGCGCATCGAGGAAGAGACCGGCAAGTCGCTGAACGTGGAAGGCGTGCTGACCGGGCTCCTCAAGCTGAACCTCGGCGCCGGCGAAATCACGGCGGACACCTACAACACCGCCATGCAGACGATGGCCGAGCAGCTCACGGGCCTCATCCAGGGCCACAACGCGAACGTCACGAAGGCCCTCACGGCCATTGTCGGCACCGACGAGGCCCCGATCAGCAACCCCGGCATGATGAACGACGTGGCCCGGAACTACGCCGGCAAGCTCACGGTCGGCGTCCCGAGCCTCACGTTCGGCCGGTACGAAGGCGGCCCGCTGATCGAGGGCGGAACCAAAAAGAAGGACCCGCCGCCGACTCCTCCGGGGGCGCAGCCCTCCTTCGAGCAGGAAGTGAACGAAGCGTAAGAGGTGAAAATGCTCAAAGAAGAAGTTAGGCGGATGCTCGAACTCACCGGCGCGAACCCCAAGGCGGTTCTCGCGCTGGCGGAGAAGCGCGGCTACAACCGCGACGAAGTCAAGGCCACGATGCTCGAAATCAACCTCGAGGACCCTGCCTTCATTGAAAACCTGCGGAGCCCCGTGCAGCAGGACCGGACCGCGACCGCGGACCCGGCGCTGGAACGGAAGCTCCAGGCCCAGGAGGCCGGTCGGCGCGTAGCCGCCCAGCAGCAGTACGGCAACGTGCACAAGCAGTTCCCGCAGTTCACCGAGGCGCTGACGGCCAAGTCCGGCGTCGGCCCCGCCGTGGGTGGCCTCCTCGCTGACGTCACCAGCTGGCCCGGCCGCGCCACCGTCGGCGCGATCGGCGCGGGCCTCGAGGGCTGGGGCGACGCTCTCGACGTTGACTACCTCCGCCGCCTCCCCTCTACCGACATGGACAACCCCGAAGGCATCGGGAACGACAACTCCTCTATTTTCGCGTTCACCGGCGCCCCGGCCAAGCTCGGCACCAAGGCCGCCGCGAAGGTCCTCCCCGGGCTCGCCAAGAAGGTCGCCGCGGGCACCGCCACGAAGGGCGAGAAGGCCGCGCTCAAGGCCGCCGCGAAGGGTGCCGAGTACGGCTCCGACTTCGGGGCCTCCTATCTCATGAATAGCCTCCTCGACAACGACGAGATCGGCGCGGCCGAGTCCGCTGCCGGGACCGGCGCCGGGATGGGCATCGACCTCCTCGGCGCGGGCCTCAAGCGCGGGAAGTTCGGGAAGCTGCTGCACCCGTTCTCGCTGCCCGGCGTGGAGCAGACCGAAAAGGCGGTCCACAACCTCGGCAAGAAGGCCGAGGACAAGGGCGTCGAAACCGCGAGCTCCTGGATGCGGCCCACGAAGTCGCAGGACATGAAGGCGGGCGGCCTCGACGCCAGGACCCTCCTCGAGGACGCCCCGGACGGCTCCAAGAGCGCGATCCAGCCCGGCGCGACCCAGATGGACGTGAAGGACAAAATCGACGACATCGTGCAGAAGATGCACGAGCAGCGCGGCGAGCTCTGGAAGCAGGTCGACCAGCAGTTCGAGGACGGCGGGCCGATCTACACCGTCAAGCCCGACGGCTCGCAGCCCATGCCGGTCAATATGGACGACGTGGGCCAGGAGTACGTGGACTTGGTCTCGAAGGACGTGGGAAACGGCAAGCTCTTCAGCGTCGGGGCCCAAAAGAGGGCCGACAAATTCTGGGCGGACCGCGCCCAGGACGCCGAGGACTACGCCACCGGCGCCGGCATTTTCGGCAACGAGCAGCCCCACTGGCGGGCCCGCGTCAAGAACGCGGACGGGTCGTTCACCTACTACCGCGACCCGAAGGACATCCCGATGGGCGTCCCGGCCGAGTACGGGCTCTACATCTCGCCCCACCAGCTCCAGAAGCAGTCGCAGGACGTCTACGACCAGTACGTCCGCAACGCGAACGCTAGGTTCAAGCGGATGGAGGGCATCACCCCGACCGACATCTCCGCGAACCGCGCCTACGACGCTATGAGCCATTCGATCGCCAACACGACCGACGACTTCGGCGCGAGCGCCGTGCCCGGCTACTTCGCCACTCGGCAGAACTACGCGAAGTGGCTCCCCTGGATGCACGCGGCCGCGGACAAGTCCCGCGAATGGACGACGGACTTCTTTGGTAACCTCTCGAAGAAGCAGGAGCCGCTGCGCCGCCGCGTGACTAACTACGTGGCCGAGCACACGCTCCCCATGCTCCGCAACGGCGTCACCCCCGGCAAGGCTCGCCAGCTCTACGACGTGGGCAAGAAGCTCCAGCAGTTCAAGGTGCCCGAGTCGCCGTTCGGCATGGGCGCCCGCGCCGCCTCCGAGGTCGGCACCCGCGGCCAGTTCGGGGTCTCCGGCGTTCAGCCTATGAGCATGGACGAGCTGAACCAGCTCCTCTACGACGAGTACGGCATCCTTCCCCCGCAGGAGTAGCAGATGGAGACGATCGAGTTCAACGCCTGCCCCCTCGGGCCGTTCTTTGACCTTGACGGGAAGCCGGTGGCCGGTGGCCGCCTTTGGCTCCTCGACTCCGCGACCAGCGTCCCCGAGTCGGCCTACACCGACCGCGCCGGAACCGTGGCCTCCGAGAACCCCGCCCCGCTGGGCGGAGACGGCTGCCTCGAGCAGCAGCTCTGGCTCCGCAAGGGCGTGAGCTACGCCATGCGCCTCTACAAGCCCACCAGCGCGTCCAGCGTCTACGACCCGGGCGACTTCCCGAACGCGGACTGGAGCCTTGTGCGCACGTGGGTCCAGGAGTCCGACGAGGACGCGCCCACGTCCGCCGTGGTCACGGTCGACACGATCGCGGACCTCAAGGCGCTGGACCCCTCGACGGTGGACGGGATGGCTGTCGAGGTGCTCGGCTACTACGCCAAGGGCGACTGCGCGGCCCGGACCTACCTCTGGACCGCCGGGGCCTATTCCGACGCCGACAACGGCGCGGTCGTGGGTTCGCCGGCCTACTCCGGGACGGACGCTTGGGTGCTCGCCAGCGCCACCGGCGACGACATCAGCAGCGCCGTCTGGGGCGACGTGGTCGGGCAGGCCGACAACTCCTTCCCCTCGATCGCCGCGACCGCCGCGAACTGGTGCGCCTCGAACGGCAAGAGGCTGGTCCTCGAGCCCGGGGTGCGCAAGGTGAACGGCGCCTCGATCTCCTTCTCCTGCCCCGTGATCCTCGAGGACGGGTTCCGGATGGCGGTTCTCGACTCCGGGACCGTGACCCTCACGTTCAGCGGCGACAACACCGAAATTCGGCCCACGTCCAACCTCCTCTACGGGCTGGGCGGGACGGTGAACGTCCAGACGCTCGGCGCGTTCCGCGGGGTGCTCCACTCCAACCTCGTCGAATGGTCTATTCCGGCCGTTTTCAGCGATTGGACGACCATTGCCCTCGACGGGAACGTGAACCCCGCCGCGAACACCACGATCCCCGTCCTCGACGCGAACGGCTACACGATCACCGGCGGGGACACCACCTTCGTCGTCGGCAAGATCCTCCGCGAGCCCGGCGACGCCGCGGCCGTGGACTCCTCCGGGGCGACGATCTACATCACCTCCGACTTCCGCTCCTCCGACCTCACGGCGGCCGCTTTTGCCGCTCTTGCGGCTCCGGACGTGAAGATCACGGTCGACGCGTACCGCGCCCTCTCCGGGACGGTCTCCTGGCCCGGCGCGACGCTGGAAACCGCGGGCGGCAAGCTCTCCGGGTATACCAAGCTCACCGTCGGGAACATCATCGGCCAGAAGGCCGTTTTCTCCGCGAACAACGTGGAGTGCGCCGGTGGCCTCCGGGTCTGGCACTTCGCCACGCTGGACGGCACCGCGCTCAATTCGATGCTCGGTTCCTCCCGCGGCGTGGTCGACGGCGAGGGCGCGACGTTCACGATGAACGGCCTCGAGTCCATTCCCGGCGGGACGTTTAAGAACGTCCGGATCACCGGGACCGGGGCTATTTTGGTTGACAGCAGCGCGATCCGGTTTATCTCCTCGAACATCAAGGCCGCCTCGTTTACCTTCTGCTACGCCGGCGGCGACTACACGCTCGAGCTGATCGACTCCAGCCTAAAGACCACCTCCTCCGCTCTGATCCTCGGGGAGGGGACGACGTGCTGGCTGCGGAACTCCACGGTCGACGTCGTCCAGTGGTCGCCGTCCTACGCGGCCAACTACCAGCAGATGCTCGACGCGGAGGGCTGTTGCTTCCCCGGCGCCATTTGCCCCGGGAACGGCTCGGTCCGCCTGGTGAACTGCCGATTTGACACGGTGGTGAAGCTCACCGGCACTTGCTCGGACGTTATGATCAAGGGCTGCCATAGCACGGTCTCCTCCGGGAACGTGCTCGACTACTCGGTGCCGACGGACACGCCGCCGGGCAACTTCACCGACATCACCGGCGAGGTGGACATCTCCGGCAACACCCCCTGCCCGGTCCACGACGGCTCGGACGGGTTCGACGCGACCGCGCCCCGCTGGCCGCAGACGGAAGGCGACATCGCCACGACCACCGGCAGCGGCGTCACCTCCTTCAACACGTCCTGGGGCGTTTTCGTGGCTCGCCCGGCGGGCGGTGGTGGCCAGATCATGGCCCACGGCTGCGGCCAGTGCGGCTCCAACACGCTCGGCGCCGTGGAAGGGCACGTCGCCTCCGCGGTGACCTCCAGCGGTCTCGAGATCAACGGCTCCTCCAGCTTCGGGACGGAGACGAAGTACATCCACTTCAAGCTCTTTAAGTAGGTAGACCATGCCCGCATCGCACGCCTATCCTCCCTACATCGAAGGCATCATTTTCGACGCCACCGGCAAGCCCGCAGCGGGCGGCACGGTGGAGGCCTACGTGGCCGGGACGTCGGTCCCGACGCCTCTCTGGTCCACGTCCGAGCCCGCGACCTCGCTGGGCCCGGTGGTGACGATTGACGGCGCGGGCCGGGCGGCGTTCCGTCTGCGGGAGGGCTACGCCTACAAGCTCCGGGCGAAGGACGCGGACGGGGCGCTGATTTGGGAGCGCGACAACGTGAAGTGCCCGCTCGACGGTGGCGGGGTGAACATCCCGAACCCGATGGAGAGCACGGGCGACATGATCGTCGGCGGGGTGGACGGGCAGCCCGAGCGGCTCGCGCCCGGTGACGAGGGCGACGCGCTCCAGATTGTCTCCGGGGTTCCGACCTACGCGCCGGTGACCGGCGACCACAAGGTGCTGGCCTCCGCGACGGATAGCACGGCCGCGGGGACGCTGAACGAAAAGGTCCTTGCGATTTACCCGCTGAAGAAGTCGACGACGACCACGGGTTCCCCGGCGACGGAGAAGCTGAACATCGCGCTCAATACGTCGGACGACGTTTCCAGCGTCGGGGACGTTTTGACGCGGACGGCGGGCGGCGCGGACTGGGCCGCCATTCCCACGCAGACGGGCGACCACAAGACGGCGGTGGACGGGAGCGACACGAGCCCCGACTACCTCGCGGCGAAGCTCGCGGCGGGCTCGGGCATCTCGCTGACGAACACGGGGAGCGCGGTCTCCATTGCCGCAGACGCGCAAAGCGGCGACCACCACGTGCTGGTGACGAACGCGGACGCCTCCGCTGGCACGCTGGCGGACAAGCTCGTCGCGGGTAGCAACGTGACGCTGACGCCCGTCACCGACGGCGACGGCGTGCAGACGCTGGAGATTGCCGCCACGGGCGGCGGGGGAGGGGGCGGCGGCGCAAAGCGACAAACCCTCGTTCGCGCATTTGGCGTATATGATGAAAACCT
>Ga0265301_10001569_pt1 | contig 29303 bp, 26 predicted proteins | sample AusTroGonzalo_MG_2_FD_193488 | JGI IMG/M metagenome (GOLD analysis project Ga0265301, IMG submission 193488) | Bovine rumen microbial communities from tropical cattle in Woodstock, Queensland, Australia - Gonzalo_04 | ecosystem: Host-associated > Mammals > Digestive system > Stomach > Rumen ... | reverse complement strand
AAAGACATAAAGTTCGTCTATATTTCAGAAGTAATTGATCTAAGCAAATACAGAGATTAAACCGGCTTTCAACATCTCGAAAATGGAGTCCGAATTCGTCTGCCCCGAAGTTTTCGTGAACAGAGTGAGTGAGATAATCGGAAAAGGGAAATAAATTTAAATACTGTCTGGATTTAACAGAAAATCCAGCAAACCGATTGTTACTATACCCTGTTCATCTGTTTTGCGCTTGATGTCATCACCGACAATGATTATTTTGCGGAAGTTGTCATTCGTGTTCAGCAAAGAACGCTTCTCCTGCGCTTCTTTTTCGCCTGTCGGCATTCGGTATGCAGACTGAATATAAATGCGTTCAGCCCCTTTATTAATCACAAAATCAATCTCCAGCGGCAGACGGGCGGTCTTATTGCCGGCACTAGTAGTCCATGTTTCAACCATCCCGACATCAACACTGTAACCCCGCATCCGAAGTTCGTTGTAGATAATATTTTCCATTATGTGCGTCTCCTCCTGCTGCCTAAGATTCAGAATAGCCGCACGAATTCCCACATCGGCGAAGTAATACTTTGTTTCCGTGCCGATATATTTCCGTCCTTTGACATCGTAACGCAATGCCTCCTCTATAAGAAAAGCATCCTGAAGATATGAAATATAATCGCGGACCGTACCGGCTTTCATAGCTATGTTTTCAACGGTTTGGAAAGTGTCACTTATTCTTTTGGGGTTTGTCGGCGCACCGATGTTTGACGCCAGAACACGGATCAATGTGCGCAAACCATCAACATTTCTAAGGTGATTGCGCTCAACTATATCCTTTAAATAGGTAAGTTCGTAAAGATCTGCCAGATATTTGCTTTTCTTTTCCTCGCTTTCAAACTGCAGAATTTGAGGGAGACCGCCGTAAGTGTAGTAATCTTTCCAAGCATCGTGCTTATCACCGCCGACTGCGGCATAATACTCGCTGAAAGAAAGAGGATACAAGCGAATCTCATCTCCTCTGCCGCGGAATTCGGTGACAACATCTTTTGACAAAAATTTTGAGTTTGATCCTGAAACATACACATCCAGTCTTCTATCCTGCATCAGACTCAGAAGCACTTCCACAAAGTCGTCCACCAGCTGCACTTCGTCAAGAATCACATAGTGCATCTCTCCGTCTGGTTGCACTCTGCTGTCGATATATTCCAAAAGAACGTCTGGATTGCGCAACCGTTTGTTTTTGCGGTTATCCAGAGATATTTCAATAATGTGATTTTCAGGTACTCCCTGACCTGTAAGATACTGATGAAACAAAGTCATCAACAGAAATGATTTTCCTGACCGCCGGATACCTGTGACAATTTTAACCATTCCGTTAGCCATTGCCGCTATCAACTGCTTGATATATTTATTGCGTGGAATTATCATTTTAGGGCTCCTTTTTTGTGGTTAGCCACAGATTTTGCGCCATAAAATAACATTTATTTTTCATAATGCAAGAATTTAAGGGGTTGTCAGCCTCTAAATTCCGACAAGACTCATTAACAAAAACAGCATAATCATCAATTTCAAAAAGTCAATTTATTTTTTAACATATCTTAATTTAATCTTAGAGTCGCACACGAACGCGGGCGGCCTTTGGTACTGCCATAAAGCGACTTTGAAGTGGTTTCTTGAAAATTATCCTCCGAAATATGATTGTTACATTTCCCCCAATCAAAAAACTGTTGTCGTCTGCGACCACGGAACAAAAGACATAAAGTTCGTCTATATTTCAGAAGTGATTGATCTAAGCAAATACAGAGATTAAACCGCTTTCAACATCTCGAAAATGGAATCGGAATTCGTCTGCCCCGAAGTTTTCGTGAACAGAGTCAATGAGATAATCGGAAAAGGAAAATAAACTGCCGAATTTTAAGCGGCGTTTTCAAAGTTTACGACTGAAAGTTCCTGAATATGCTGTTTTGCATAGGAAATAATCTCTTCAAGCCGTTTTACGACATCGCCGGTGAAGTGAATTTCGTCACATACAGTGCATTTGTAGCACGGGATATTGCGGATGACGAGAACACCAGAACCAAGTTCAACGGCTTCCGTTGTCGTGCTTTTGTAAGTGTCGTTTGCGCAGCGAATGCATTTCATTTTTTTGCCTCCTTATGTGTTTTCAAGTCCGATTCCCATTTCGCAGGATCCGGAACATAAGCTGTAATCAGATAAATTTTTGTTTCGTTCATACTTACAACAACGTGAATATATTGCCCTTTTATCGTAAGTCCCAATATCAGGCAGCTCGGAAAAGGAAAATCCTCTGGATATTGTTCAATAATATCGCCGTTATCAATTGCATTCATAACATCTTCGACAGAAATATTGCGTTCTACGAGCCTGAGTTGTCCGTGCAACGAAATAACGATATTTTCTAACTTATTGATTTTCCTGAAATCTTCGATGGTGTACAATTTCAATTTTGCACCTCAATTCAAAAAACCGTTAATTATATCACAATTTTGAATATTTTCAACCGGTTTATTTCCTGTTGGAGCGCTGGCGGCTCGACTGCAAAAAACTTTACTCTTTATCCCTAGAGGGATTTTTTTGTCTGCATTCTTGACAAATACTTTTTTAGATACGCCGGATCGATGAAAAAAACAGACTCGTCTACCGCGTTGAAGCTGAAACCGTCATCATCGACAGCTGTCTCGGACACTACGAAGAATAAATTTTGTTGAAACGGTTACAAAATGTAACCAACTGAAAAGCGGTTATGTAACTATCGAAAAACTTGCCATCACCTCGAAAGCACTTAAAATATCGCGGAATATCTGAATCATCTCCAATATGGCGAGGGAAACATCGCTAATCTCAGAATGACGGTTGCAAGAACAGCTCTCACTCCCCTCTCATTCTTTTCATAAGACCGTCATACGCTTCGTCTATGAATTCAACCTTTCCGTGATTGAGCTGTATTCCGTTCTTTTTGCAGAAATTGACAAGAAACGATGCCGTGCGGAAATTGCGGGTAATGATTTCCGACGGAAAAAAACGGTTTTGAATCATCTTGTCGGCAAGACGGTCCGGCAAAGTCAGGGCATCTTCTTCATAGTGCGGCACAAATTCCATCGTCAGCGCGTATCTGTCATCCGTGATAGCCATAAAAATAAAAGGAAAAATCGAGGTTCCATTGTTTTCCTTCAAAAGACGCGGCATAAACAGCGTATCGCAGTAAAGAATCCCCCGTTTCGGAGCATCCTTGATGAGAGAATATGTTCTGCTCCTCGGCATTACGTTGTCATCTTCATATCTTGTAGGGATCAAGATACTTCTGCTTGAAAACGAATCTCCTTTTTTCGTAAACATATCTACCTTGCCTGTCTTTGTGTATTCATACGGCAGACAGTACAGTTTTCCCCTTTCATGGAAATTCCCCGCGGCTTAGTATATGCTTTGACCTGTTTCAGCTGATCCGAAGGAAGCCTGTTGCTTTCTTCAAAAATCAACTGAAGACACTCCTGGGCAAATATCTGTTCCTCTTCTTCCGCCCTGCTTCCCGGCTCTCTGATAAGCTGCAGATAGCTGTTCCAGCCTTTTTTGTCCGGATACATATTCAGTGCAAAACACTGCCTAGGGAAACTAGGGGAATCTAGGGAGTCTAGGGAGTTTAATTTGGTTTTAGTAGAATTGTGTGCTTGCAAGGGGATTTTTAATAAAAAATTGATTTTCTATTAATTTTTATTAAATAGAATGCGGATTTTTGGATTCTTCAAAAACGAGGCTGTTAATGGAAAATGGAAAACTGATTCGACAGAAGGGTGATTATAAGAATTTGATTTCATACCGGAAAGCGGATGTGATTTTCTGTCTCACTTACTATTTTGTGGAACATTTTCTGCAGAAAGGAGACCGCACCTGCGACCAGATGATACAGGCTGCACGTTCTGGAAAGCAGAACATAATTGAAGGTTGTGCTGCTGGAATCACAAGTTCCAAAACCGAAATAAAACTCGTGAATGTCGCCAAAGCAAGTCTTCAGGAGCTGCTTGAGGACTACGAAGACTATCTTAAAACCCGCAATCACAGGCAGTGGGAGGAAAATTCCCCTGAACTTCTGAAAATGCGTGAACTCGGCCGGACGTACAGCGACCCCGACTTTTTTATGGAAATCGCACAGACCAGACCGCCTGAAACAATAGCAAATATATGTATTGTCCTGATAAAACAGGCCGATTATCTGCTTTTCAGACAGTTGCAGCGACTCGCCGACAATTTCGAGAAAAACGGCGGTTTCACCGAACAAATGTACCGGCTGCGGTCACAAAAACGAAAACCGGAAGGAAAGCAGGGAAAACCAGAATGAAACTAGGAAATCTAGGGAGTCTAGGGAAACTAGGGAGTCTAGTGAGTCTAGGGAGTCTAGGGAGTCTAGGGAGTCTAGGGAAACTAAGGAATCTAGGGAAAAAAGTCCCTAAACACCTTAGACACACTAAACTCCCTAAATTCCCTATCTTCTGACCCACAGAACAGAGCCAAGGAATGAGAAGCAAGTAGAGATCGGTTCTACACAATTATCTGTTGAGTTCCGCGATGATTCTGAGACCTTTCAGGGTGAGATCCCTGTCAAATTCGCTGATATAGTTCGAAGCAGAGGCTATTGCACCTGCAAGTCCGCCGGTCGCGATTATTTTAGGCTTGAAACCGACTTCTTTCAAAGATTCCTCGATAACACGGTCAACCATTCCGACAAAGCCATAGAAAACACCGCTCGTAAGCCCTTCGAGTGTCGATTTTCCGATTGCGTGATGCGGTCTGTCGAGCTCGAAGCGCGGAAGTTTCGCGGTTCTGAGCGACATCGCCTCCATCGAAATCATGATACCCGGCATAATCGCGCCGCCGATATACTTTTTTTCAGGAGTCACGATGTCAAGCGTTATCGCGGTTCCTGAATCAATTATGAAAGAACCCTGCGGATAGATGGCGGATGCTGCAACCGAGTTTGCGATCCTGTCGGCTCCGATTTCGGAAGGATTCAGAATATCCAGTGAAATTCCGCACTTGGTGTTATATCTCAAAAAGAGCGGCTTCATATTCAGAAACTCGATCGAAAAACGCTCCCACGCATGGTTCCACGTCGGAACAACCGAGCTGATTATGCACTGCGCGATGTCTTTCGTCTCGATCCTGTCAAACATCATGAGCGCCGAAAGTTTTGCCGCGATATCGTCTACCGTGAGAGTTCTGTCAGTCGAAATTCGCCATCTTCTTATGAGATTTTCGCCTTTGTAAATTCCTACAACAGTGTTGCTGTTGCCGATATCAACTATAAAAATCATCTTTCCTCCTGTAAGTAGAGCAAAAAAACGGGAAACTTTAGAAAATAAAGAAATATTGTCAAAAATAGCAGGCAAAATTTGCAGAGAAAATCCTTTCGGCTATATTTCCGCGATTTTTGGGGAGGGTAAAATGATATCACCGAAACTTGAAAGACTGAAAAAGGAAGCAGGAAACCGTTTGTTCGTATCGCTTTCCGGAAGTTCGCTCACAAAAAGCGAGATATCAATGCTGCGCGAAGTTTCGCCGTGCGGGATCATATATTTCAAAAGGAATGTCGAAAGCTGTGAATCGCTTGAAAGTTTAATAAAATCAACAAGATTCTGTGAGTCGATCGAATTTCACTCGATAGATGAGGAAGGAGGAAGAGTCCGCAGGCTGCCGACCGGTGACTATTCGCTTCCTTCGATGAAAGAACTCGTTACTTACGGCAAAGAGACCGCCGCCGGAAAAATCGGGATCCTCGCTCAAAAACTGCACGAAACCGGCATAAACATGAACATGGCGCCGAATGTTGATCTGAGAAGCGGCGAAGACAATTCTATCGTCGGAGACAGGTCTTTCGGGGAAAATCCCGAAACAGTCGTTGATTTTGCAGGGATCTACATCAAAAAAATGCAGGAATACGGCGTTTTTCCGGTGATAAAGCACTTTCCGGGGCACGGAACCACTGTTGTCGATTCACACTCGGAACTTCCGCTTATCACAAAACCGTTTGAAGAACTTTTAAAAGAAGATCTTGTTCCCTACCGCAGACTTGCGAATGCAGCGGGATTTGTAATGAAAGCCCACCTTCTTCTGCCTGAAATCAGCGAGCTGCCTGCTTCGCTTTCGCCCGAATGGAACAAAATTCTGCGTAAAGACCTAAATTTTATTGGAATTTCAATGACCGACGATATTGAGATGCACGCTCTCGACAGATTCTCCGCAAAAGAGAAAACAGAACTTTTTTTCAGAAGCGGAACCGACAAACTTCTCATCTGCTCCGGCAAAGAGGAGGCTGTTCTTGAAATGCACGAAGCAGCCGTAAAATTTCTCGATAAATAATAAATATTGATTTTATTTTTTTATTGAGTATAATAATACGCTTTTTTGGTAGTTTTTTTTTGATTAAGGAGTTTTGCAATGACTGGCATGAAAGTCGGAGAATACTTTTTAGAAAAAGGACTTATTTCAGAATCAGATATTTCCCTAGCTCTGTCGTTTCAGAAAAATCACCCGACATATCTTGGTGAAATCCTTCTCAAACTCGGCAAAATACCTGAAACAGAACTATTGCAGTATCTCTCGAAACATTTCAACGTTCAGTATATAACGAGCGAAAAGCTTGAAAAAATGGCGGTTATGACCCCGTCAGACATTATTCCGATGAAAATGGCGATGGATAAGACTATTTTTCCTTTGAAATACAGCATAAACAACTATCGTCTGACCCTTCTTACCTACGAGCCGCAGAATATCGTCCTTTTTGACGAACTGAAAATACTGCTCAACGGAGTTCAGACCATCGTTCCTGTTGTTGCAACTTCAAATGTAATCAAAGCTTTGATTATGAAGCAGTACAACAACGATATTACCGCTTTTGACAGACTTGTCAGACACTCCGTTTCGGTTGATCACAACATGTTCTCAAACGAAACAATAATTTCGCTTGAAAATCCCAACGATGTCGAAATGGCGAACAGAATCCAGGACATCGCCACGATGGACGAGGACAAGCTGCGTCAGGAAAAGCGCGAGACGTTCTCGATGATCGTAAATCAGGCAGAACTTTCCGACAAAAAAGTCGATGTTACTTCGGTAACGACTTCGATGATGAGCAATATGCCTAGCTGGGTTCGTGAACAGGGAAACCAGCTGATCGAACTTCTCCGCATATTCTCCAACCTTCTTGATGTCGCCGCACACGGAGACGCCTACTTCGCCCACTCGCAGAGAGTCGCGATCCTCTGCAAAGAGATCGGTGAAGCGATACACCTTTCCGAAGTCGAAATATATGATCTCACGATCGCAGCTTATCTTCACGATGTAGGCAAAAAACTCCACCTCACGGCTCTTGACATCAAGAATCAGACAAATACCGAAAAAATGAAAACTTATCCGCAGATAGTGACAAAACTGTTCGCTGATGTCCAGCTTTCAAAACTTGCCATCAACTGCCTTGAAAATATGTATGAAACATACAACGGGCAGGGTCTTCCGCGCGGTCTCAAACTTAACGAAATTCCGGTAGGTTCACTTATTCTCCTTCTTGCAAACACTTACGATTTTATGACTAGAATATCGGGTATTTCACCGAAAGAGGCGCTGCAGCAGCTCAAAGAGACGATGTTCTTCAGTGACAGACTGATAAATGCGCTCGAACAGACACAGCAGATATCGACAAGCGATTCTTCACTGAAAAAAATCACAGCGATAGTTATTTCGCAGAAAAAATTCGATCTCGACGACATTGCTGACAAATTCGGCCGCGTAAACATCGAAGCCATAAAAGCAAAAACCATAGAAAAAGCGGCACAGATAATAAAAGATGAAAAAGATCACCTGGGATTCATTCTCTGCGACATTGACATGACCGAAAGCGCGATAACTCCTCTGCGTCTCCTTGCCGCAATCAAACACAAAAAAGAGATTTCAGGAATTCCTTTTTACTTCTTTTCGCAGTATTCGGTTGACAAAAACACGACTATCGCAGCAAACGCGCTCAAAGTTTCCGGCATTTTCGCGAACTACCATCCGGTAGAGATGACAAGAAAAATCGCAGACGAAATCAGGAAAAAAATCTAATCGAAAGTTCTGAAATGGGGATGATTTGACATCTCCAGCATCTCTTTATCGCCTCTTGAATCGCCGTAGGCGTAGATATCTGAATAATTTTCAAGGTCGTAAACTTCTTTGACTCTGTTCACCTTCTCAGCCTTGCGGCAGTTGGCACCGGCAATGTTTCCTGTGTAGCGGCCGTCCTTTATTTCAAGGCGTGTCCCGATCAGATTGATTCCTAAATCCTCGGTAAAAGGCCGGAGCCAGTCTTCGGGAGAAGCCGAAACAAGAGAAACATCGGCATTGTTTGAAAGGTGCATCTTTATTTCGTCGAGAGCCGGTTTTCTGAGATAACTTTTCACTTCCTGCTTGTAAAAATCCTGAGCGACCGCGTCAAACTTTTCTTTTGTCCACCCTTTTATCGTCAGCTTGAAAATCATTTCCTTGAATCTTTTGCGCGACATAAAACCGGCGATACAGATCAAAGCCTGCGGGAAAAGAAGCGAAAGAACCAATATTGTCCTGATCCAGCCGAATGAAAAGATGAGAAACGGCAGAAAAGTGTCTCTGTCGGTAATAGTTTTGTCGAAATCGAAAAGTGCCAAAGTTTTTTTCTGTTCCATGAAAACCTCTAAAAACAAAATAACGCTGAAGTATATTGAAAAATATCTTTAAAAAAAGGATTTTTCCGCAGAGATGTTGCAATAAAAAAAATATCATATAAATTCCCCTTCCGGCAAAGGAGGGGGCTATGACACAGAAAAAAATACTCATAATTCATACAGGCGGCACTTTCGTAATGGAATCGAACGAGAAAGGGCTGCTGACACCGGGGAATTACGCTTTGGAATACATTTCCGAGAGGATAAAACCGCTTTTTGACGCTGAAATCGTCCAGCATCAGCTCTGCAATCTCGATTCTTCGCTTTTCAGGCCTTTGCATTGGGCGAAAATCGCGCAGCATATCGCGGAAAACTACGATCTTTACGACGGTTTTGTGGTAATTCACGGCACCGACACGATGGCTTACACAGCTTCGGCACTCTCTTTCATGCTGAAAAATCTCGGTAAACCGGTCGTTATGACAGGAGCTCAGCTTCCGCTCATCGACAGGCGCAGCGACGCGTTCATGAATCTGGTCGATGCTATGGAAGTAGCTATAAACAGCGATCTTAACGAAGTCGTTCTCCTTTTCAACCACACGGTTTTTCGCGGAAACAGGGCAAAAAAGAAAGACGCATGGGATTTCGACGCATTCTACAGCCCTAACTACAACACTCTGATAAAGCTGGGAATCGGCATGGAAAGCAAAAAACACCGTTTCCTGCCGAAACCGACGGAAAAATTCGAGATAGATACAAGACTCATGGAGCAGGTCGTCATAATTCCGTTCTTTCCCGGAATCGACTTCTCGTCATTTTCAGTCATGGTAAAAAACAAAAAAGTGAAAGGGATCGTCATCGAGGCTTACGGCAGCGGCAACATTCCGAGTGACAACCCGGGTCTTGAGGAACTTTTCAAAGACGCGGCGGAAAACTGCGTTCCGATTGCAGTCTGCAGCCAGTCACCGATCGGGAAAGTCAATCTCCGCCTTTACGATGTCGCTTCAAAAGCAGAATTCTACGGGCTTATCAGCGCAGTCGACATGACCAGGGAGGCAACTCTGGTCAAAATGATGGTCGCTTTGGGCAGATACTCCGACATCAACGAAATCAAAAAGTTCATGATGAAAAACTGCGCAGGAGAGAAGGAAAACGAAAATGTTGGGTAACGAACTCAAATATTCGGGATTTGCGGCAATTATCGGTGTTCCCAACTCGGGAAAATCGACTTTTCTCAATACGATCGTCCAGTCGAAAATATCGATCGTCACTCCGAAAGCGCAGACGACGAGAAACAAAATCCGCGGGATCTACAACGGAGAAGATACTCAGATAGTTTTCACCGACACGCCGGGAATAACTTCGACAGACTTCGGAAAACTTCTCAACAACTGGATGAACAAATACAGTTTTTCTGCCGCACAGGATGCCGATTTCACTATATTTTTCGTTGACGTTTCGACTCAGCATCCGGAAAAGGGAATCGGCGGAGAAGAGGCTCATATTCTCAAAAATCTTCCGCCGGAAACTCCGGTAATCCTCGTTGCCAACAAGATCGATGCCGTCAAACCGATGCGCGTTGACGATACGATCGCGGTCTATAAAAAGCACTTCAACTTCGCCGCTTCGTGCGCGATTTCCGCAAAAGACGGAACAGGAACGGAAGAGCTGATCAACACGCTGAAACAGTTCTGCAAGCCCGGTCCGCAGCTTTTTCCGGAAGACATGTACACCGATCAGGAAGACAACTTTCTCGTTTCGGAAATCATACGCGAAAAACTTTTTCTCGAACTTTCGCAGGAACTGCCCTACTCCGTTGTTGTGACCGTCGAAAGAATGCGCGACCACAGAACGAAGGATATTCTTCTTGTTGACGCGACGATCCATGTTGCACGCGACAGCCAGAAAGGGATAGTTCTCGGCAGAAAAGGGGCAACTTTGGAAAAAATCGGCTCTGCCGCAAGACGCGATATCGAAGAGCTTTACGACTGTCAGGTCGGCCTGAAACTTTTTGTCAGAGTTGAAGAAAAGTGGTTCGACAAGGAAAGACTTCTTCAGAAAGTGGGTTTCGAAAAGGATTTCGACAGATAATCAGAGTTCAGAAAGCAGCCCGTAATAATAAAGACTCGGATAAGCACCGGTAATATCGGCGGCAATTTCACTTGCCGAATTGCTCAAAACAACGACTCTCGGCATAATACCGGTTTTTTCCAGCGACAGTTCTGCGGGTGATGAAACGATCACCATTTCAGGAACAATACCGCCGTATTCCTTATCTTCCTGAATATCGTTTCCGAGGTAAAGGCGGACGAAAAAAACACGGTTTCCGAAATAGGAAACAAGTTTTGCCGTTGTCGCCTTCATTTCAGGGCACGCTTCGCACCAGCTTGCAGAAAGTTCAATAAAAACAATACTTTTCTGCGCAATTTTGCTGAGCTGATACTCTTCTTTCGAGTAAATGTCGCGAACTATTATATCATCTGCAATTGATTTTTTCTTTTTCAGCTCAACGGGTTCAGGCTCTGACAAAGTCTGTGTTTCAGACTCTTCCTCATTCTGGATTTTGCCCGCTGAAGCACATGAAATAAAACAGAAAAAAATGGATATAAGAACGAGAAAAAAACTAATTTTCTTCATTTTTAGGCAGGCACTGAGGCTCCTGACAAACACGAACTTCTCCGGCGCCTTCCGAGGCTTCAGAGACTACTGCGCAGTAAAACGATGCACACTGTTCATTTTTAGTACATGCAAGACCGGCACTTTTCGGCCACTGGCATGTATGGGACGAAGAATCGCAGTAAAGCCCTCTGTCAGTATCACAGAATTCGGAACACTGGAGATTTGAATCTGCCGGCATTTTCTGGCAGACACCGGCATGACCGCACTCGAGTTTCGAGAATCTGTTGCATTCGAGAACAATGTCGTTTCCGTTCTCATCTTTTTCAGGTTGAACACCGCACGGTGCACCGGGGGTATCGCTTATTCTCGAACGTGTACAGCGATTATCGACACAACTCAAACCGACGACACATTCATTCGCATCGGTGCAGGCAAAACCCTCGCCCTGTCTCTTGAGACAGACTCCTAAAGCATCACCCTCTTTTACATAGCAGAAAAGGAAAGTCGTGCAGTCGCTGTTGCTTACACAAGGATCATTGACAACTCCGGTACTCGATTTGGAGCATCCGGAAGAACGGCATTCGTATCCGATAACACATTTGTCAAGCGATGAATTGCAGTTCTGATCCGGCTGTTTGTAATCGACACATGACCCGGGACATACATCTCCGCGCATATTGCACCAGCCGTTTTTACACTCTTCGTCCTGATTGCAGGCATCCCTGAGCTGTTTAGTTCCTTTGAAAACACTGGCACATTCAGGAATATCGAGAAGCTGGACATCAAGCGGATTGCACGGTTCCATCTGTGCGATAATGGCAAAACAGCTTTCAGCCTGCAGCATATCAAGCGAAAGCCATCCCATTTCCTCGGCATTTTTCAACATTTCGTACTTGTGTTTGAAAATCACCGATTCACCTTTGTGAAAACCTTCAAACGGAGCTGCAGAATTAAGAATCGTTTTAGGACAGAAAGAAAGATTTTCCGCATTGACAAAACCGGATGTGCACTTGGCGGAAGCGTTGCATAGCGTATCGAGATATCTCTCGAAAAAGCCGACTGTATTCATATCGCCTTCACTTGACTTTGAATCTCCGCCGCATGAAGAAAAAAGCAATGCAATAGTGAGGACAAAAAGCAGTTTTTTCATCTAAGCCTCCTGATTTATTTTGAATTTTCTGCCTGTTATTTTCTGACAAACCGGACATACCGGCAAAATTTCGGTCAAATGTCTGCCGCATTCGCTGCAAATGAATAAAGAGTTATCCGGAACTGCCGCATCAAGAATCCTCCAATCGCCGGAGAATGAATTTCTGATCGTCAATTTGCGGGCTGCAAGCGTTTCCGGACCGATATTTGAACTTTTCTCTTCATATTTGAGATTTTTGTTGAAAATCACCTGAAACAACTCTTTATAAGTGCCTTCAACACCGTAATTTACTTCGCTGCCGTTCTCAAAATTAAGAAGAAGCGAACGGGCAGAAATCTCGTAATTTTCGCCTGATTCAATGATTTTTCCAAGATATTCAGGCGTTTTCTTATTAGAGTTTATAAGAGCTGACAGATAATCGGCAAAAAGCTGCTGTAGCCCGTCTCCGCATTTTTTTGAAAAGAGAGAAAGCCATTTCAAGGCACCGTTTCTGTCATTCTTGCGCGCCTTGAAAAAATGATTTACCGCTCTTGCGCAGTAACGCTGAAGATAAGCTTCATTCTTCGGATCAGTAAGCGAAATATACCTTTTTATTTCTTCAAGTCCGGCATCATAGTCGCCTTCAGCCTCGTAGACTTCGGAAAGAAGAAGGGCTGCCGGAGCATAATCGGCACATTTTACGGCATCTTTCAGCACTGAAACCGCTTTTTTGTTCTGCTTCAGAACCATATAATCACGGGCTATGTGTTCCAAAACCATGGCACGTAAAACACCCGTCGTAACAGGTCTGAACAGGACATCGCGATGAAGTTCCAATGCTTTTTCGGGATTTTTGTCACGCAGGACATCACCGGCAAAAAGCCAGAAAACCGGCTCTTCAGGATAGATTCCTGTAAGTTTTTTAAGCTTGGAGAAGTATTCTGAACGGTTGTTAAGATGACAGTCGCGCAGAGCTTCAAAAAAATCCTGAATTTCTGCCGGGAATTTATAGGTTGAAGTATATTTTTTGTTTTTTTTCCTGAAACGATCGAAAAGCCACAAGTTAAACTCCTACTTTTGTTCCTGATTTTCTTCAATGACCTCTTTTGAAGGAAGAGTTTCGCCGTTTTCGTCAAAAGTCGAATCGTCGATATCGGCCAGTTTTTCATTGCGGACAGCAATAAGTTCCGATTTGAGCTTTTTCAACTCTTTGCGCAGCTTTCTTTCATTGCCTGACATAAACATAATATCAATGAAAACAGCCAGAACCGAAAAAATAACTCCGGCAAGGAAGCAAAAAAGCGATAGCAGCCAGAGCTGAATTTCCTGTGTAGACCAAAAAATCAGATCGAGCTTAACAGTCATGTCGTTTACTTTTGCAAAATATGAAATCATAACCGCAATTAAAGCTATGAGCAAAATAAAAAATAATTTTTTGACCAGTTTCATACTACACCTTCACCTTTAATAAACCGACAACGCTTCATTATATGCAGAATGCAAATATTCTGAATTTTTTTCAAAGAAAAGTGCAAATCATCTGTGATCGACATTGAACCACCACTCCGCACTCAGACCGAAATAGTGAAGAACAGAATGTTTCGCGCGGAAATCCTCCTTGTTGTAGGAATAACGGGCATCATCGTTCTGTACTGCGAGAGTATAGACCAGACGAAGCTGCGGTCTGCCGTAGTTCCCGCCGCCGTAAGTAACTATCGGAATAAGTGAAAATTTCGTAACCTGCGGCCTGATACTCTTGGTTTCGCCGTTGTTCAGTTTTGTCAGACCGTTCATGTCTTTGAGCTGGTGAGAAACTTCGAAAGCAAGGTAAAAATTCTCGTGGATGAAGAAATGCGGCCTCAGAGAAAAAGTATATTCTACAAAATCGTCGTTGTCATATTTGTTGCCGTCGGAATCCCTGAACGAACGGACATAACCGCCGAAAATAGCGCCGAACCAGCCGATCTCGAGATTGGATGTGACGGCAAAAAGAATCTCGCGGGCATCTTTTGTTTTGTAATCCGAATCAAATCCCCACGGAACACTCATAAGACCGTAAGCAGCCAGGCCGCCTGAATATTTGAAAAAAATATCGGTAAAACTGTTTTTGGCATAGCCGAAAAGCCCGAGCTGTGCACCGAGAGACCAGCCGAAATCTTCCGGATAAACAATCGAATTGTCCTCATCAAGAGGATCGTTGCTTTTTTCGCCGGCACTTATCCTCTGAAATTCTCCTATAAGTTTCCATTTCAAGCCGAGTTTATCGGAAATATTGTATCTCTGCATATATTTAAGACCGGTGACAATACGCTGTCTGTCCATCCATGTTATGCTTTCTGAACCGAAAGTATCCGAAACGACTTCCTGTTCCTGATACTGCCAGTCGACTTCAAGGCGGTTGAAACCGAAATAGTATTCAAGAGCCCAGTCATCAAAATGAAGAGTTACGCCGCCGCCGTAAATATTGTCATCGTCAAGCGGCCAGAAATCGAGAAGATAAATGTCGTCACCGCGGTACATTCTGCTTCCTACCCAGAAACCGAGCGGCTTCCATAAAACATTTTCACCCCTGACGAAAAGGTTTCTGACCGTATTCAGCGCGATCCATTTGCCGTTGTCGTGGAAAAGCGACTCGGAAAAAGCGAGAGTCGAAACAAAGTCAAAAAGCGGACCGTTGTCGCCAAGCTTCTGGAAAAGATATGCAAAATCAAGTTCGACATAGCTTCCCTGCTCAAGTCTGCTGCCGTGGCCGACGATATTCACCCATTTCGGAGAACCGCCGCGGAGATCTGTTGCCGGCTGGACCCTGCCGTAAGAACCGAAAACAAAACCGCGTTTATCCTTTTCTGCCGGCTTGCTTTCGGAAGCAGCATTCTGTTCAGCAGATTTTACAGACTCCTGAGAACCGGAAGAGTCATTTCCGGCCGGTGCAACCGCATCAGCAGGCGCTGCCGCCTCTTTTGCATCTTCAGCTGCAGCGCCTTCATCATTTTCTTCCGCAGTGAGCCACAAAGGCAACGAAAATAAAACTAAAACGAAAAAACTCTTGACAAAACTGTTCATAATTTTTCACACCTCACAAAAAAAGCTGCTAATATTAGCAGTATTTATAAGGTTGTCAAAACAATTGAGAAATCGGGATACGCTTCACATGACAGTGACAGTCGTAACCATTTTTCCCAAAATCCTGAAATCTTCACGGCAGGTAACATTTATCGGAGAATATTTTTCGTTTTCAGGAAGAAGAAAAACCTCATCGTTCGTCAGAGAAAGGCGTTTCAAAGTAGCCTCGCTGTCAATAAGAGCTGCAACTATATCACCGTTTTCGGCAAGAGGCTGACGCTTGATTATAACTAAATCACCGTTGTTTATTCCGGCATTGATCATACTGTCGCCGCGGACTCTGAGAGCAAAGAATCTCCCTTTTCCGATATTGCTTTCGTCAACAAGAATTTCCCCTTCCATATTTTCGTCGGCAAAAATCGGAGCTCCGGCAGCAATAGTTCCTATCACCGGAACTTTCACCAATTTGACAGACTCGCTTTTTCCGGCAGGTTTTTCACTTTCAGCCGAATTCAGAATGCCGATAGTTCTCGCAGCACCTTTCTGGCGGGTTATATACCTTTTTTTCTCAAGCCTTTCAAGCTGCTCGAAAACTGAAGTCTGCGTAATGTGCAGGATTTCGGCAATCTCTTTTGCTGTGGGAGAATAACCGTTTTCCGCAATAAAATCGTTGATTGTTTTCAAAACTTTTGCCTGGGATTCTGTAAGTTCGTTCCGATCTGACGTTTTCATTTTTCACCTCATAAAAAAACATAAACACCCGACTATATGCCTTGAATTTAAAAGGTCAAGAAAAAATCAAAGATACTTTTTATGTTTGTTTGAATTTATGAAATTTTTTACGATTTACGGAAAAATGTTTCTGATTAAAAAGAGGAGTTATTCACTGGATTCGGCAGCACATGCACCAATCGAATTTTCGTCATAGTATTTACTGCCGCTCATCGTGTAGCCAGGTTCACATATACAGTACAATCTGAGAGTGCCTGGTTCATAATAACATTTGCCTACGCCCATCGGATATCCTGTTCCCATCATCCCCATGAACACATCGCAAAACATAAGCGTTCCCATTATTGTCGGACAGTCTGTAGGACAGCCTGTCTCGGCATATTTAGCAGGCGGATTGTTTTTATTGCATACAGAACATTCGACATTATTTACAACACTAAGACTTGCACCGCAGGCAAGAGTTTCGCCGGTTCCGTTGGTGAGCCAGCCTTGCTCACAGACGCAGTTTCCTCCTGTAGCATCGCTGCAGGTTCCGTGTGCTTCCGTTTCAGCTCCGTAAGGATAAATACTATTCTCTGAATTATCATCATAAAAATAACAGCCGGTTATTGTCTTGCAGTTGGGATTGCACTGTTTTTTCACGCATGTGCCGCTGTTATCGGAGTATCCTGTAAGGCAGCCGGAGCAGTCTTCACCGTCGTGGTTGTCCGTGCAGGTGCAGATTCCGGTTGTCGTGTCGCAGTTGCCGTGACCGCTGCAGTTGTTCGGACATTCCAGGACAACGGGTTCTTCGTCCGGAGTTTCCGGAACCGCATCTTCATCTGCAGAAGAAGTGTCATCAGAGGGCTCGGCAGCCGAATCGTCATCAGTAGAAATTTCAGAAGAATCGTTCTCCGTCATGGAAGTGTTGTCCGGCAATTCGTCGTCAGAACTGTCGTTGCCTGAAAGTTCCGAGCTATCTGAAACATCCTGAGATCCGTCATTCACGTCCTGATCAGCATCCGTCTCGGCAACAACCAGCGGCTGACAGACCGAATTTTCACATGAATAACCTTCCGGACAGTCCAAAACAGTTACGCACGAATCATCTTCTTCCGACATACACGCAACAAAAACGAAACAAAGAAACAAAACTGAAATCAAAGCTGAAAACTTCATTTTTCTCTCCCCATAAAAAAAAGCCTCATTATTTTAGCTGAATTATATTGTTTGTAAATATAAAAGAATAGGAAAAATAAAAATACTTTTCTGAAAGCCTTTAAATTATGCCGTTTATATTTACTTTCAGCGATTTATCTGAATAATTACCCTGATTTGTTGCGGGGTTCGTTGTTTTGAAGCTGAAATTTCTGAAATATTCCCTGTTTTTACTGCTTGTGCCGTTTGTTTCCGGCTGTACCCACACAAAATATATTGATTCCGCCGAATATGTTTATGAAGTCGAACCTAACGAAGAAACTTATCAGGCTTTCGAAATTTCCGAAGGAAAAGTTTATGCCGCAGAAATTGCAAAACCTGAAAAAAATTCGGCTGATACAGATGTTGTCAAGATCTGGCTCCCGTCAGGAACATTGATTACTTTCGAGTTTGAAAGCCGGGAAAAAAATTTCGAGCCCTATATCGGTCACACTGACAGTCTGGGCAATTACGCTTTTGCGACTTTCGGACTTCCAGGGAAACATCAGGTGACTTTCATAACTACTGCCGGCGGCTGGCAGTATTTTGAAATCGGCGACAAAAGAAATACCGGTGAAGAGAAAAAAGTTGGAGGTTTCAAATACTATTTCCGAGTACTTTCAAGTCATATATGCGACGCGGAAAATTACGAAAAAATTGAATTAAATTCGACAGTTAAAAGAGTTTTTTCGCAAAAAGGCAACCATATCGACATTCTTGAACCGGTTTTTGAAGAAAGCGCGGTTTACCAGATAAATATCGACACGAAAAATATGCTGAGTGATAAATTTTCTTTTGTAATGAACTGCGGAAGCCGCGAAATCGTTGCCGGAAACGACGATGAAGACTACTACAGCAACAAAATCGATCCCCTTATTTACTCCCGTCTCGAAGGAAATCTGCGTCACCTTCTTGTAACAGGCAGGATGCTCCTCGATCTCGACGAAACGGAGGATGAGGTTTTCGACATCTCATTCATCCGTCAGCCTGAATCATCGGAACTTGAACCGAACAACACCTTCGACTATGCGAACATTACAGATTCAGCCGCTGTTTCAGGCTATCTGGACAAAGAAAATAAAAATATTGCAGGCGTTGAAAGCGATGATGAAGACTGGTTCAGGTTCAAAGTCGAAAAAGGAGACATTCTTTCGGTAAAAATCACGCCGGAAAATCCGAATCCTTTCATTGCCGAAATCTGGGCTTCTTCATACAACATAACGGGAAGCGGCCTGATCGCGCTGCGGGCAAGTATGCTGAGCGGTATCGAAACACACAACATCAATATGATTTCCCCTTTCAACGGAGAGATTTACCTTGACCTTCTGGGAAGCGATGTTCCATACACTCTTGAAATCACCAGAGACAACACGGTCGAAACTTTCGACTCACCGGAAGGCGTGCTTGAGACGGAACTTCCCGACTGCGGCTGGAAATTTTTCCGCTGGCATACCGATGAAGAAAAAAATCTCGCCGAAATCACAGTGTCGGTACCGGAAAATCTAGCCGGACTTTATATTTTTGACAGAGACCTTCTTCCGTTCGCGATGCCCGATCCGGCTGAAACCGTCCGCTTTTTTTCAAGGAAATATGAAAAAACCGAAACTCTCGTTTTCGGACTTTACATCAATGAATGCGAGCAGAATTCAGGAGAGAAAGTGATACTCTCGATAAAGGAAAGCGTTTCCGAACCCGAAAAATGGAGTCACGGAACAGACAAAACTCCGGTCAAAATCCGGACTGGTGCAGCTTACTTCGGATATTTCGATACCGACAGCGGTTTTTACGAGAACTTTTTCGAATTTACCGCTGAAAAAGACGGAACAATCTATATTTCTACAAGTCCTGACAGGGAATCGACCGCTTTCGACATTGATACGGTAATGACTCTGATGCATGACGGAGTTGAAACCTGCTCTTCAGACGACATGATCCCCTCCTTACCGTTCAACAAATACAGTTTTATCACTCATAAAGTTAAGGCCGGAGAGACATACACAATAAAAATTACGCCGTTTATGAGCGAAAGTTCCAATATTTCAGCAATGAATATCAAAGGTTATTATATTCTTGACTTATATTTGAAGTGATAATATGTTCGCGCAACATTGTTTTTTTACTTTTTCAGGAGGAATTATGAAAAAATTGATGCTTTTCTTGCTTGCAGCGCTGATGTTCGTCAGCTGCGGCGAAAAATCGAAATCTCTTCAGGATCAGGTCGACGCATTCATCCAGAGCTATCTTTATGCTGTCCGTGATGCGTCAGACGGCAAACAGGGAACTTTGCAGGACATTTACGACAACTGGCTTTCAACCGAAATGAAAAAAGTCGTAACATTCGATGATTTCAAAGATTTTGCGACAACAACATATAAAGGAAAAATCGGTGCCGAAATCAGGACTTCACGTGCAAATATCGTCATCGATGCAGAAACCAAGGCTTTCATCGAAGCAACAGGCCAGACAGCCAACATGGGACGTATGGCAGGCGTCATGAATGCAGACGCATCGCTTATTTTCACTGTCAGAGTAGTTAAGGAAGGAGAAGCTTTCAAAGTCGAACTCCAGACGCTTATGGCTGAAATCACCGAACGCAACAACGAACAGGCCAGACTTGCAAACCTGCTTAAAAACTACAAAGGACTCATCAAAATAGACGACATCACCGGTAAAAAAGTTCCGGGACGCCCCGGACTTGCCGAACTTACAGGAACGATCCTCAACGGCAGCAGCGACCTTGACATGATCAGAGTCGGCATCAGAGTCCGCTTCAAAGACAAAAACGGCGACGTAATTTATGCTGAAAACTTCCTTCCTGTAACCGATATGAGATACGAAGGTCTCAGGACTTCGCTTCTTCCCAACTCGGTAAAGGTTTTCAAGACTGTCGTAAAGGATATTCCCGAAGAATGGGATCCGGATCAGCCGCTTTCCTTCAACTTCTACCTTATCGACGGTGTTCACATTACTCCGCAGGAACTCATTGCCGAAAACAAGGAGAGAGACAAGCTTAAAAAGCTCATCGAAGACACCAAAAAGGCTGATGAAGAGGCAAGAAAACAGCTTAAAGAGATCTGGGAAAGAGAAAAAGCTCTCAAAGAAAAAATCAAAGAGCTCCAGAACCAGGGCGAATAGTTAAAGAAAACGGAGACTTTTTGTGAAAATGAATTTTTTTCTTGACTTTAAAAAAAATTGTGGCTATAAAGCCGCCGTTTTGATTGTCCTTTCACTTTTGAGTTTTGGGATTTTTGCAAAAGATCTGAATTTGGCCTATCTTCCGGCTCAGGCAACTAAGACCGGAGACAACAAGTATCAGCTCATGAAAGACTTCGATACTTCGGTAAAACAGGTTCAGGCTCTTTTCGTGGGAGACAGTTCGGTTAAAGACGAACTGCTCACCAACGAAGAGAATTATCGGGTTCATGTTTTCTACAACCTGAAACAGTCTGCACCGTGGCACAAAATCTACGTCATCGGCTGGGATGACAAGGTCTTCGCAAGAATCTTCAAATAAAGCATGAGGTTCCCGGATCGTCCAATGGCAGGACTACGGATTCTGGCTCCGTCAATCAAGGTTCGAATCCTTGTTCGGGATCCATTTATTCATGCAATGACCCCTTCGTCTAGCGGTTAGGACGGCGGCCTCTCACGCCGCTAACAGCGGTTCGAATCCGCTAGGGGTCGCCAGAGTTTTCGAGAGGCTTCCTTTTTTATTTCCCTTCATTTTTTCAAATTCAAGTTTTAAGTTAAGGCTTGAATTTTTTTCTGCAGACAAATTCTCTTGCGGCTGACTGCAAATTTTAGGTGATTTTTAGGAAGAAAACATACCGAGGCCGGTGTTGGAGGATTTCGGATTTATTCGTTATTCCGCCGGAGTATCCAGAACTGCCGATTCTACTTCAAAGCATTTGCCGCCGGCTACGAAATTCATCATCAGTTTATTGTCGAAAGTTGCTTCAAAGATTCTTGCCGTAAGCGTTCCTTTGATTCTGTTCACCTCATCGACACTGCTTACTGTCAAAGTTCCGTCATGCTGGAAATACTTTTTTGCGTATTCATTGTATCCTGAAGCATTTAAAAACATATCCGAGTAGACAAGCACGCATTCAGTGCATGTTTTATACTGCAAATTTTTTCCGCTCCCGAGATCATACGTTCCGGCAGTGATTTTATTCGTAACCGGATCCTGATAAAACTGTATTGTTGCCCTTGGATCACTGCCGCCGCTTCCTATTGCATAAAAACTGTCTGCCGAATAAAGAACCAGATTGCTCCAGTCAACTGAAAGGCCCGTGCAACCCGAAAAATCAAGGTCAACGCATTTAAATTCATCGTTGCAGCCCTGATCGTGTCCGCAAAGACAGGTTCCGCCGCAGCCGTCATCGCCGCAGCTGCTTCCGTCGCACTGCGGAATACAATCAGGCACATCCGTGTCGTCAGCATCATCCGGATCATCGTTGTTTTCCGGGTCATCGACATCATCCTGTTCATTGCCGCCGTCGTTTTCCGTGTCATCGTTTTCTGACGGCTCGCTGTCGTTTTCCGTGTCATCATTTTCTGAAGGCTCGTTGTCATTTTCCGTTTCAGTCTGACCGTTGTCGGCATCATTTTCAGTTCCGCTGTCTGTATTGCCGCTGTCGTCAGCCGGAACAGTGTGATCTGTGTCTGCGGTATCGGTTTCATCAGCCTCTTGTGCCGTGTCACCCTGACTGCTGCTGTCATTATCTCCAGTTTCTGTTGTATCTTCTTCGTCACTGCCGCACGAAACAGCGAAAAACATCACGCAAAGCGCGAAAACAATTAAAAATTTCTTCATTTTTTATCTCCAAAATATCAAAACTAACCGTAGATAAATCCTCTTCTGCCGTCGATCGTGAGTGTGCTTAGAACTTTTCTTGTATCGCCGCCGAAGGTGAAGGTTTTGTTGATTTCGTCAAGAACGAGTGATTTGCAGTTTACGACACCGATCTTGCCGAGACGTACTGCCGTTACAGCCGCATGAGATGTTGCGCCGCCGCGGGAAGTGAGAAGTCCGTCCGCTTCGAAAATCATGTCGATATCGTCGCTGACTGTGTCGGGACGCATAACGATGATTTTTTCGCCCGGATAAAGTTTTTTGCACTTTTCGATGTCTTCCATCGAGAATACGACTCTTCCAGTCATAACATTGCTGCCGATACCGGTTCCCTCGCCTATCAGCGTCAGATTGTCGGGAACAAGCTCTTCCTGCATAAGGTCGTTCTGGTGGTACGAACGGATCTGAAGTATGTGAAGATCCTGTTTTTTCGAGGTTTCGAAGGTAAATTCGATCTCCTGATGACCGAAGCCCCGTTTGTTGATAAGTTCGATTGAGATATCATTAAGTGCCGAATATATTTCAGGAAAATCTTTTTCCATGCTTATATCGGGAGCGTTTTTCATTTCAAGTCTCTGCTTCTCTGAAACAGGATACGGGTGAACAAGTCCGCCGACGATGTCCTCGCCCTGAGAGCACATTACGAAATCACCGTAAAGGCAGACTTTCCGGCCTCTGCCGTTGGGTTCCCGCGTGAAAACAACGCCGGTTCCCGAGTCGTAGTTGATGTTTCCGAGCACCATTTTCTGAACGATGACAGCCGTTCCCCACTCGCTTGCGATATGGAGTTTGTCGCGGTAAACCAAAGCGCGGCGCGAATTCCACGAATCGAAAACCGCGTGGATCGAAGTGAAAAGCTGCTTGTGAAGATTCTGCTCGAATTTGACTTTCTGACTGTCGAGGATCTTCATGTATTCCTTTGCAACCAGTTTCATGACTTCAGGCTTGAAACCGATCTTTTTCTCGACTTTGTAAACTTTTTTGAAATCGGCGATGACAGCGTCGAAAAGGTCTCGGTCGATGCCGAAATTCATGCCCCATGTCTGGATCAGACGGCGGTAGCAGTCCCACGAAGTCCAGCCGTAATTCTCCTTTTTGGCAAGCTGTTCGACGAATTCGTCGTTCATTCCGACATTGAGGAAAGTGTTCATCGCACCGGGCATCGACATAGCAGAGCCGCTTCTGACCGAAAGCATGAGCGGATTATTCGGGTTGCCGTACTGAAGCCCCGTTTTTTCCTCGAGAATACCCAGTTCATCTGATATCGTCGTATAGATTTCCTTCTCGATTTCAGGGTGTTTCATGAGCGCCTCGCGACGTCTGAAAAGCTCTGTCGTGAGAATGAATCCGTGCGGAACAGGCATTCCGTACGACTTGATTTTTTTCAGGAAATAGCCTTTCGCACCGAAGAAGACCTGATTGTCGAGCTCGTCATCCTTTTTGTCGATTTCTGAAATTATCGATTTGCGCTTGTAGGTCATAATCATGTGGATGTCTTCCTGCGTCAGACTCTTCGGAATGCCGTGCAGAATCGAAAGAAGGTAGTTTATGAGGCTGTCGATCTGCTGCATGAGGAAAGAGGACGAAATGATGTCGCGGTAGAACTCCTCGCTCTTTTTGTGGATGATCTTCTCCCTGTCCTTTTCCGATGAAACGGTGAGATTGTGCTTTTCGATATACTGTTCGAGAACGATTTTGAGGTTCGAATCGTGGATCCCGAGGAAATAGTCGTAGACGATTTTGCTCAAATCCTCGGCAAAGAACTCGAAAATGTTGGTGTACTGGTGCAGGGAGAAACTTGACGAAACAAGGCTGTATTCAAGCATTTTGAGATCTGAATTGAAACTTTCGCTCGTTATGCCGCCGAGCTCCAGGCCTTCCCTGAAAAGTTCGAGGATTTCGCAGGTTTCTCTGAGATTATCGGCTGAAATGTAAGGAAGTTTTGTAACCGAAACCAGCTTTTCGACCATCGTCGAAACAAGCTGTTCCATCCTGTAGATCATACCTAAAGCCTCGAATTTCGGCTCGCGGTATTCACCGTACATCGAAGGAATTCCTATCGCGATATGGCGTTTGTAGTAGATGTTTTCAACGCCTTCAGTCTGCTCTTCAGAAAGAACCGTCTTCTTGAGCGCAGACATGATTTTGAACGCGATCCTGACTGCGCTTTTCCAGTCCTCGGCAGTCATCGCAGCTTCGAACTCATCAATCGTAGCCTGATGTATATATGTGATTTTCTTAAGTTTTTTAGCAATATCGCCGGGGTTGAGATAATATTTTTCCTTGAGAAGCAGGTAGATGTTGAAAAGGTATCCGACCTTCTTCTGCTCAACTTCGTGACCCGCACCGAAATCGGCAATGATTTTCTCGACTTCCGCAGGTTTCATCGTGAAAAGGGATTCATAGTCGCCTCTGACTCTGCTCGTTACGAAACGGGCGACTTCGTGCAGACCTTCATACAGCTCTCCGGCCGGCTCAAGAGTTTCATAAATCTCGTTCGGAATCTTGTTCCGGAGATGTTCCTTTTTGCCGGTGAGCCAGAAAATGAAGACGTCTTTTGCAAGCTGGATGTGGGTATTGTTGCTCTCTGCGTGGATCTGCTTTCTCAGGAAATGGGTCAAAAGATCCTTTCTGTGGCAGATTTCGTCAATCGCGGTCGAAATCTTTCTGAGTTCACCCTCGGCACCGATCTCGTTGAAGTAAACCGGAAACAGAACGGCGATCTGACGCGCAATATGGTAAGCAGGCGCGATCTGGCTGTTCAAAAACTTCGTGACATCGCTCTGGAAAAGGTCGGTATCGGAAATGAAAACGCCGCCGATCCTGAGGTTTACAAGCAGAGCCGAAAGAAGTTTCGTGCTTTTCGACGGGTTAACTTCGATTATTTCAAGCCATGTCCTGATATTTTTGACGTGGTTTTTGTCGACAATCATCTGCCAGTCGGAGTTGACACCCTTGAGTTCGGGATAGACAAACCCGAAGCGGATAACGGCATCAAAAAAGTGGTCGCATATCGCCGCGCTGCCGCGTTTTACAATCTCTTTGCCGAGCGTTTTCACACAGTCGAGGATCGCGCTCTGGAAAAGCTCTCGGACCGGCTTGAAGAAGTCGAACATACGCGAAATGAAGCGTTTCGCCTCGCCCGCATCGTCAATAGATACGATTTTCAGAGTTCTGTTGAGGTCGAAAAGAAGGTATTCGCGCAGACTTTCCATCGACGAGAAATCAAGAAGGTAGAAAATGTAGTAGATTTTGCAGATCGGCGTCGGAATAAAGTCGATCGTGTTGCGGAATCTGTCGGTAAAAAAGGTGTAATCGGGCAGTTTGAAGAAATCCTCGCACTTTTCGGCCTTCTCTATCCCCTCTTCGCACTCCGTGAAAAGCTCGGGCGGAAACTGCGAAAGGATAGCGTTTTCGATCTCAAGAGCCTCGTCGCCGTGCTCGATTTTCCTGTTTTCAAGCCAGTCCGAGAACGACTGGATATTTTTCCAGTAGTCCAGATTTATCGTCATGACACGCTTGAGCATTTTGAAGATTCTTCCGCAGAAACGCTCGTCCTTGCAGATTTCGGCGACATATTTTTTGAGCGAACTCGATGCTTCCATGAGTCCGGGATTGCCGTCTGCAAGAACCGTTTCGGTTATATCGAGGTAAGAATTGAAAACATCATCGGAAATTTTGCTGCTCTGCATGATTTTGTAAAGCAGTTCAAGAACGTTGAAAATCGTCTGACGAAGCCTGTTTCTCTGCGGAATGTCGAGCTTCTGCGAAAAAATCTGCATAAAATATTCGCCGAGAAGCTTCAGCAGCCTGTCGCTCTCTTCCAGATCGGCAAAAACCCACATGTTTTCAAGAGTTATCCAGCGGTAAGCCTCAATAACCTCGGTAAAATTGGGAAACGGATGGTTGAGTTCGAGAAAGAAAGTTCTCATCCTCTTTTCAAGAAGCGGATGTTTTTCGACTGCACTCAGAATGAATTTTTCCTGCTCGGAAAATTCGTAACCTGCAACAAAAGTTTCGGCCAGATTGACTTTCAAAGCCTCAGAAGTCTTTATCACGCCTGACATTGGAACCTCCGGAATATAAAAATTTCTTAAAAGTTTAAAAACAACTAAAACGCGCCTTTATAGCACGAATTTATAAAAAAGTTATATTTTTAATTCAAACGGTGCGTCTTACCTTACACAACGGACATAGACATCGTAATTGTCTGACTTACTTTCGGAATAGAGCTGAGCGTAATAGAAATTGATACACCAAGCCATATGGGAATAACCGGATATAACAGATGATGACCAGAACCTGCCGACATCTCCCAATTCGCTGTATCTTCCGTCTTCGTAATAATATGTAAAGGGGCAGTCGCAGCCGTAAGATCCTTCCGTACAACCCTCGGAGCAGCTTGAACATGTCCAGTCAGAAAGAGACAACTTGTTATTCGTCTCGGAAACCTTGCATTGGGAATCTCTTTTCCACTTAAGGAGTGTCTTCAATTCGTCGATTGTGGGCAGATGCCAGTCCGAGTATCCGCATGCATTAGACTCCTTCAATTTTTTGCAGTGATTGATCGCACTTTCCCAGTCCATCGTGTCCGTTGTTTTTGATGACCACAGATTGCCGTCAACTGTTTCGCAGTATTCTTCAGGTTCAGCGCTGTCGGCGTCTTCATCGGGCTGGGAATCTGCGGAATCAGTGTCGTCAGCCGTGTCGGCGTCATCAGTCGGATCCGAAGTGTCGGCATCGTCGGTGGAATCTATATCGTCGGACTGTTCCGGTGTTGTATCGCCGTCATCCGGAGTTGAATCGGAAACATCGCTGTCGGCATCGTCGTCACTGTTCGGATCTTTGATGCAGATATTGTTTTCCTCATCACAGATCAAACCTTTGTTGCATGTTGCATTCGGGTAACATTCGCCGTAAAGTTCGCCCTGCTTCCTGCCGGGTTCTTCCTCGTCAGGCTGTTCCGGTGTTGTGTCGTGCCCGCTGTCAGCCGTGTCTTCGTCAGTCACGGTTTCACCCGTGTCGGTGTTGTCTTTGTTTCCGCTGTTGCCTGAACTTCCGCAGGAAAGTGCGAAAAATATTAAACAAATCGCAAAAATCAAACATAATTTTTTCATCTTTTCCTCCTTTTTTACTTCAAAACATCCGAATCTATTTTGTAAACGAAATCTTTATCGACTTCTGCATTTTTGACAAACATCAGCATATAAACGGGGTAATATGTTATTTTTCCGTTCTGCTCCACATTGCCGTTATGGAAAACAAAGGCGTTTCTGATTCCGTAATCAGGATTTTTGCACACATTGCTGAGGGCGGCGTGTTTTGCGTAATCTTTGCCCGATTTTATCTCTACCGGCACAACTTCACCGTTCTGTTCGATTACAAAATCAAGTTCTCCCTGCTTTTTGCTGTTGAAATAATAGAGATCGAAACCGTGAGCTTTGAGTTCCTGCGCCGTGACGTTTTCATATACCGAGCCGAAGTTGATATCGAGCTCGTTGGCAAGGATTTTCCGCTGGATGCCGTTCATATACATACTTGCGAGAAGGCCGGTGTCGGCCAGAAAAAGTTTGAAAAGGTTCGTGGTTTTTGAAAGAAGAAGCGGTGTTTTCGGCTCGCTGACACAAAAGACAGGAAGTGCGACACCTGCATCCTTAAGCCATATAAAGCTGTTTGCAAATCTTGAAAAACGCTGATTTTCGTTAAGGTTTTTTAATAAAAACCGCTTGTTTTTAGCGTTAAGTTCGCTCGGAATAAGTTCAAAAATATCTTCAAGATAAAGCTTGTTTGCCGGATCGTATTTTGCAATATCCTTTTTGTAGAGCGTGACAATACTTTTCTGCTCGTCAACAACTTCCGCAATGTTGTTTGTGTCGAGATATTTCTGCACGACAGCAGGCATCCCGCCGACAACGAGATAAAGCCGGAAAAACTCCATAAGTTTGCTGTGAACTACCGGATCAACAGGTGTTTTGTTTTCAAACGCATCGCGCAGAGCATCGAAAACCCTCTGCGAAATGCCGTTTGCTGTCAAAAACTCCTCGAAATCGAGCGGATACATTTCAACTATATCCATATATCCGACAGGAACCGAGCGGATGTCCTTGAGATCGACGCCGAGAAGCGAGCCGCTCAGAATGTATCGGAAACTCCCTTCTTCGACGAGAAACTTCACCGCTGTCGCAATTTCACGGCACTCCTGCACTTCGTCAAAAAACACAACCGTTTCATTTGGAACGAGATTCTCTCCGGCAAAGACCGAAATGCGAAGAAGCAGCTCTTTAGCATCGGAAACATTCTCAAAAATCGAAACAGCCTCTTTGTTTTCGATAAAGTTTATCTTCACATAGTGCTTGAAATGCTCTTTTGCAAAACGCTCGATCGTGTAAGTTTTTCCGACCTGACGCGCCCCTGTAACCAGTAGCGCTTTTCTGTTTTTTTTATCGAAAAATTTCTCCAGAATTTTTTCTATTTTCCTGACTAACATAAGCCTATCCTCTCTAAAAAGTAAAAAGAGCTGAAATCACAGCCAAAATATCACAAGATTAACGGTTTTCCAAGAAAATTTTTGGAAAATTTAACGGTTTTCCATGAATTTTTCGGCAAAATTTAACGGTTTTCCAATAAATGAGCAACAAGTAAAAGAAGGAGTTTCATGTTATTCTCCATTTTTTATTGTTTAACACATTCTCCGGCCTGCTTGGAATAACCTTCTTCACATTTACATACGTTGGAAGCACCGGGTGTATTATTATAGCATATTCCGTCATAGTGTTTATTCTTGTTTAAGCATAGTTTGCAACCGCAGAAATATCTGTTTTCATCTATAATCCTGCATATTTTGTTGTGTTCCTGCGATTCGCAGGGATTGTTCGCACACGGATCTTTTGCACACTTTTCACCGTTCCAGAAATCCCCTTTTCCGCACGGGTCATTGGTAACGCAGAAAGTGTTGGCAAATTTATCCTCTTTTTCAGACAGATTGGACGGCAGGGATGAGTAATCGGAAGTCAAATCCGCCAGCTTGGTTGTTGATGTCCGCGCTTCACTTAATGAATATAAA